>CAACVD010000468.1_pt1 | contig 19840 bp, 25 predicted proteins | sample 2381771 | NCBI WGS metagenome assembly CAACVD01 (sample SAMEA5211965, study PRJEB30684) | marine metagenome | biome: Marine; feature: Epipelagic; material: Water | collected 2015-10-15 | depth 15 m | reverse complement strand
GGGATGATCTTTATGATGATTATGCCAAACTTGTCGCTAAACAGAAATTTAAACAGCAATACAAAGGATCAAATAATGCTGGAGATATTATTATTACTCCTAAGAAATTATCCTGGGTAAATTTTGGATTGAATGCCTCTGATCTTAGTTTGATTGAGCAATACAATGCATCAATAAAAGATCTTTGTAACATCTACAATGTTCCATCTGTATTGTTGAACAATACTGAATCCTCAACTTATAACAATGTTAAAGAGGCCAAAAAATCATTATATCAAAACGCAATATTGCCAGAGATGTTGAAAATCAGGGATGAATTGAATAGATGGCTGATGCCTCAATTTGGAGATAAGATAAAAATTGATTTTGATTTTACATCTGTTCCAGAGCTCCAGGAGGAAACTGAGAAAGTTGTTAATCAAATGAGCTCAGCTTGGTGGCTTACTCCAAATGAGAAAAGGATTGCAACTGGATATGGAGTTGATGAGCAAAATGATCAAATGAATACATATTATATTCCATCAAACCTTTTACCAATTGAAAGCAATGATATAAGTATTGATCAGAATGATATTCAGCCAATAGAGCTGGAGGTTTCAGAGGCTGAGGAAAAAGAAATCATCAGATCATTGATGCAAAAAAGAGCTGTTCCTGGAATGAATGATGTATATACAACTCAGCAAGAGGCTGAGGATCGAGCTGAGGAATTAGGGGGATCTGGATCTCATGTTCATCAATTTGATGGGGAGGATGTTTATATGCCTTTTAAATCTCATGAGGAATATGAGGAGGCAATTGATAATGATCCAGAACTAAAAGAATTGACAGCTCGATTAGAGAAAGCATTAAAAAAAAAAGCTGATGATCACAATTCAGAGGTAAACTCTGAAAGCAAGAAAACAAATGTGAGAACTCTTTATGCTGTATATAAGAGAGGGATCGGAGCTTACAGAACAAATCCAGATTCAGTTAGGCCATCAGTATCATCTCCAGAGCAATGGGCAATGGCTAGAGTAAATTCATTTCTGTATGTGTTAAAAAATGGCAAATTTAGATCAGGCAAACATGATACAGATCTTTTGCCAGTTGATCATCCATTATCATCAAAGGAAAAATATAGCAAAAAGGATGAGGATCCATATAAAATGAGATTTGATGGATATCCTCAATCAGCATCAAACAATGCAAAGAGAATGCTGGAGCTTAGGGATAAGCATGGATCTAAGGTAAAAGGAGGAACAGCAACAGGCTGGAACAGGGCCAAACAGCTATCTAAGAGAGAGGATTTGAGTTTTAGGGATGTCCTGGATATTTATTCTTTTTTAATGAGGCATAAGGGCAATGAAAAAATAGATCCTAAATACCAGGATGAGCCTTATAAAGATGCTGGATGGGTTTCTTATAATCTTTGGGGTGGAAAATCAATGATCCCTTTTGTTACCAAGATAAGAAACAAATATAAAAATGATTAAACTAGATAAATTCTCTAGAGATTATGATAAAAGATATAAAATTGTTGAGAGATCAATGATCAAATCTTTTAATGATCTTTATTTCAATAAATACATTTCAACCATTCCAGATTTTATTTCTACAAACAAAACAGATTTTCCTTTTTTATTCAAAGATGATGATTGGAAAAAAGCATATAGATTTCTCTATGTAAAGGTGGGCTTATCTTTTGCAAACTGGTATGCCAAAAATTTTGAATCATGGGTAACAAAATCAATTGATCCCAATGATTATCAAACTACATGGGAGCAAACTTTTGCAAATGTATCAGCTCAGATCTCAGCAAAGAGAATCACAGGATTAACAGCAAACCAGAGATCCCAATTGAATAAATTGTATTCTAAATTTATGAGGGATCCTAAATTTATGAGCTTAGGCGTTCCTGAGCAAACCAGGATCCTAAGGAGATCCATGAGAAACCTCAGCAAAGTACAAGCAACCAGGATCGTGAGAACTGAAACCACAACAGCCTCAAACATGGCAATGAGGGAATCAGCTTTAACAATGTTTGATAAGAGCTCATTAAATAAAACCTGGCAATCCTCATTTTTGCCAACATCCAGGGATGGCCATATGGAATTGGATGGAGAAACCATTGATGAAAGCGAGCAATTTCTAGTCGTTGCTGATGATGGGAAAGCTGATTTAATGAGTTTTGCTGGAGATCCAGCTGGATCGGCTGGGAATGTTTGTAATTGCACATGCAAAACTTTTTATATCCCTAAAACCTACAATGAGAGAACTATTGGAGATATCAATAATGTTGGTTTTGGCCTGGTTTCAAATACTGGATCCATTGCAACAACAGGGATTTCAAATGCAATACCAATTACAGGATCAACAACAGCAACAGCCTCAGCAATTGCCTCAGTAGCTGATGATCCATTGGATCAAGCCATTACTGGGGATTTCTCCAGGATCAGCAATAATCTGGGGAAATATATTGATCAGATGGAGGGCTTAGATAAATCATTTTTGAGATTACTCAGTAAATCAAAAAATCAAATGGAGCTCAGATTAAGGAGAATCCCAGGGAGAGCAAATTTTAAGAGTGGTCAAATTGGTAGAAAAATTGGAGATACTTATCAATGGGTTGATGATAAAAATCCAGTCGTTTCATTGAACAGATTGAGAGAGGGCTTTAATACCAGCAGAATTAGAACATTTGTGCATGAGTTTGGCCATGCCATTGATCATTATTTTGATATTGGATCAACATGGTTTAGGCCAGGATCAAGATTAATCCAAAGATATAAAGTAAATAATCCTATTTTTAAAAGGTTTTTTGACAAATTCGAGGCAAAAAGCCGAGAGATAAGAGTTAAAATTTTGGATTCAGCACAAAAAAGGAGAGCAGATCTGAAAGCATTGCAGAGCAAATTTGATGAGGCTCTTGATAGGGGAGGGAGAGCTGAGTATTACAGAGAAATTGAGAAAACTTTGAGAGCTAAATATGGGGATGATCTTTATGATGATTATGCCAAACTTGTCGCTAAACATGGGGATGATGTGAATCCTCAGCGTATATTGAGCCAAATGAAAACTGATGCCCTTTATGAGCTGGATATGCTGGAGGGATTAGTTGGTATTTTCAGGGGATATGGCCATTCAATAAATTACATGACAAAAAAAGGCCAGGCTGAAACTATTGCCGAAATGTTCCAAAATAAATTTTTTGGAAATCTTTGGATGGAAAAATTCAATAAAGGATTATTCAATGAGATGATCAGCGTTGTTGATGATTGGCTGGCAACTTTGCCAAAACAATTATCAAACGCAATTAATTATTTATTAAAAAAAATTAAAAATGGATGAAAATGAACTAAAAAAAGCAATCAATATCCTGGGGGAATATTATGAGAAATTCCCAGATGCCATGGATATTGATGATATTGAGATCCTTTTTGATCTAGATAGGGAGGTTATTTTATTAATGATGTTAGATGCATTCAAAAAAAACAAATATTTGGATATAAAATATCCAGATGTTGATGATAATGTTTATGATGGAGGGGAAATAATTTTAAGAGATGGCAAAAAAGGGAATTAATTACATGGTTTATGAACGGCCAGCGAAAAAAAAACGCAAAGGGATCCATTCAAAAAATTTAAGTAGATCCAAAAGATCAAAACAATACAAAAAACCATATAGATCACAGGGGAAAAATAGATAATTAAAATTTGATTAAATTTGTAATAAAATAAAGAAATGGCAATACTATTTAAAACAGCTCCATTGGGCGAGATTCGAGATGCTGATGATAAGAGCATGATCATCCAGGGATATGGATCTTATTTTGATAATAAGGATTCTGATGGGGATGTAATACGCAAAGGAGCGTATAAAAAAACAATTGAGGAAAATGGATCCAGAGTTAAATATTTATATCAGCATAAGATGGATCAACCTATTGGGAAAATGAATGAGCTCTTTGAGGATGATAAGGGATTAGTTTTCGAGGCAAAAATGGCTGATACTCAGCTGGGCCGAGATGTTTATACCTTAATGAAAGAGGGGATCATCAATGAGAACTCAGTTGGAATAATGCCAATTCAAAAAGAAAATAAAGAGGGATATCGAGAAATGACTGAGGTTAAATTGTTTGAAATTTCGGCCGTTACATTGGCCTCAAATGATGAAGCTAAGATCCTGGATGTAAAATCAGCCCAGGAAATTTCCGATAATACTCTTAAAAGATATGATCAGCTTTGCAAACTGATTAGAAAGGGCAATATCTCAGATGATCTGGGATATGCCATTGAAGCAGAGATCTTGAAATTGAAGTCCTTATTTGCTAAAACTACTGAGCCAGCTGTTATCACTACTCAGCCAGAGTTAATTAAAGAAATCAATAATGATGAGATCATTAATTATTTGTATAACCGAGTAAAAAATTACTCAAAATAATATTTATCATGAACGAAGAATTGAAAAAATCGTTAGATGGTTTGGCTGGAGAAATTGATTCAAAAATTGAAACAAAATCAATGGAAATAGTTGAAACTATCAAAGCTGATAATGCTGGAATTGTTACTGATACCAATGCAAAAATCGAAACTCTTAACAAGAGATTAGATGATGCAGAAATGATCAACAAAAAAGCGTTTGAAGCTAAAAATCAAGCTCCTACGAGCTTTAAGTCAGCCCTATCTAAGGCAATCGAGGATGGAGGATTAGATGCATTCAAAAAAGGTGCACGATCAGCAGAATTAATTTTAAAGGCTGATATGAAAATATCCTCAGATTTTACTGGGGATGTAATTGCTCCAACTAGAATTGAGGGCGTGAAATTTGATCCAGCAAAACCATCTCATATTAGAGAGATTATGCCAATCGGATCAACTGATTCAGATGTTGTTAGATATGTAAAAGAAACTGCATACTCTGATGGAGCTTCATTCAAACAAGAGGGAGCCACATTATCACAAACTGATTTTGAACTAGAGGCTAAAGATGCAAATGTCAGAAAATTAGGAACTTATTTGAGAGTTTCTGAGGAAATGATGGATGATTATAAGCAACTAGTTTCTTATTTATCGGCTAGAGTACCATCAAAAATCATGGCTGTTGAGGATGATCAAATCTTAAACGGAAATGGATCAAATCCAAATTTATCTGGATTATTTACTGATGGATCAGCATTCTCAGCTGGATCATTTGCATCAAGTGTTGCAGATGCCAATGAGTTTGATGTTTTAGTTGCATCAATGAATCAATTAGCTTTGGCTAATTATCAGGCTGATTATATATGTTTAAATCCATCTGATTTCCATAAAATCCTTTTATTAAAAGATAGCAATAACGCTTACTTAAAGGATCAAGTTTATGCTGGTTTACAGCCTAATTTTATGGGCGTTCCAGTTGTTATGAATACAGCTGTTACAGCTGGTAAATTCTTAGTTGGAAATTTTGCTCTAGGTACTCAATTATGGGTGAGAGAGGGAATTACATTAGGAATTTTCAGAGAGGATGGCGTAAATGTGAGAGAGGGATTTGTTACAATTAGAGTTAAGGAGAGAGTTGCATTAACCAACTACAATCCAAATGCTTTTGTACAAGGAACATTCAGCACAGCAATAACGGCTTTAACTCCGTAATAAAATAATTTAGTTTTTATTTTAAGGGCCTCATTTTTGGGGCTCTTTTTTTTTGTATATTTGCATCAATGGATCTGATTGCTTTGCATTGAGTTTGTTTACAGGCTAGATCCAGTAAAAGAAAAGGCAAAAAAACTCCTGAGATCCAGTAATTAATTAAACATAACTGGATCTATTTGAGGCCTCCAGGATCAATTTTGATCCATACTCATGGAAAGCTGTTCGGAGATCCTAATTTGTTTTACCTATTGCATTGATTTTCAGGCTAGTTTATACTAGCCTTTTCTGTTTTCGTTTATTTAAAATTTTGTATATTTGTTTCATGCATTGATCCCCTGATTCTGTGTGGGCTTCAGGATTCATGTGAGAACCACAATCTCATAGTGCATGATTTTGGGAGGCGTTTCGCTTTGGGAGAAATTTTTGAACCCGTTCCTCTAGGTGCCAGCAATGGCGCTAATGAACAGATTTGAACTTTTTGAAGAAAGCGATCTAGCCTCCCATCTGATTTTAATAGGTTTGTGAAAAAATATTATCTTTGATTTATGCATTTCACAACAACAATTTCAGGATCATATTCATCAGCTTGTTATTCTTACATATATGATGAAAAAACAAATGATCAAGTTGTTAAGATGGCATTGAATATTATTAATGAGAGCTTTTAAGCTCTTTTTTTTTACTTAAAAATCAATGAATTGTAATATACAGGGGGCTCATGCTGAATATGGAGTTGCATTGAAATTCATGGAGCTGGGATATATCGTATCAAAGCCCATGCTGGATTCATGTAGATATGATCTCCTGGTTGATACAGGATCCAAAATAATTAGGATCCAGGTAAAATCAAAAAAAGAAAATTGCTTTGTATCTCCTGGTAGATCTGGAATCAATGTGATGCTTACCAGGGGCAAATGCTACACAAAAAACGAGGTTGATTTTTTTGCAATTTATGTTCCTGATCATAATGGATTTTATATTATAAAAAATAATGGCCATAAAAAATCCATCAAAATAACTCCTGGAGGCAAGTACAAAAAAAATTTTAATAACTTTGCATTAATTAACTGAAATTTTTTTCATAATTAGTTTATTGTATTGGTTAGAAAGAGCTGGAAATTCATCTGGCTCTTTTTTTTTATCTTTACATAAAATATAAATCATGAAAATTATTATAAATTCAGAGATCATTTCAACAAAAAAAATCTACAAAGAGGGGGAGGAATATGATGTTGAAAAAAAGATTGCAGAAAAATGGTGCTCTAAGGGGTGGGCCTCAAAAGCTCAGGCAAAAAAAGGGTTTGCTAAAATCGATAAAAACAATGATGGCGTTATATCAAAAGATGAGTATAATGAATCAATAAATAATTCAGCAGAATGATGGATCAAATGAAATATACTGAGCTGGGGGATATTACAACGCTTTTTACAATAAATGAAATTAAAGCCTATTTAAGAGTGGATCACAATGAGGATGATACAATCCTCTCAAATATGAGATCTTATGCCTTAGAACTCATTGAGGGCTATTCTGGGGTTGATTTCGTGAGTAAACAAAGGCAATATTTTTTGCCAGAGCTCCCAAATGATGGGGTTGTGGTTTTGCCGTTTGCAAATTTTAATTATGATGATCTAGATGTTTCAGGCGTTAGTGTTAAAGATCTGGATGATAATTCAATTACTGATTGGAAATTCATGGGGTTGAAAAAAACTCAAATTAAATTCAATGATTCAACTCTCAAAGATGTGATTATTGAATACACAACTCCATCTCAAACGCTTAGATCCTCAACATTACAAACGGCATTACATAAAACAATGGCTAATCTTTATGATTACAGAGCTGATTTTGTTGCTGGGAAAGCCATTAATGAAGTGCCATCAAACGTAAAAGAGCTATTGGATAAATTTAAAACTCCTTTTATATAATGATACAGCCTGGAGATCTAAATACAAGAATTACAATATCACAATTTGAGAACTTTACTGATGGTTATGGGGGATTCAGAGAGGATTCAGCTGGGCAAAATGCGTTTTCTGTTTGGTGCAAATGGATTCCAACAAGTGGGGAAATGAAAGAGGTTGATGGCAAAATGACCGAGTTTAAGGAGGCAACAATAATTTGCAGAAAAAAATCAATTCAAGGCCAGGATAAATGGGTGCTGGCTGATCATATCATCACAAAAAATGATGGCCCTTTTATTCCTATTCCTGGAGGGGGTGGAGCAATAACTGACGTTCCTTACAGATATAAAATACTAGATATTTATGATTCAAAATACAAGTATTACGTTGAAATTAAAGTAATTTCAGTATTGAATGAATTTCTATTAACATAAAAAAATGGCAAAAAAGGGAGGCATAAAACCAGATATAAGAATTAATCCAGCTCAAATGGCTAGCCTTAGGAGAGTTATGAGAGAACTGGAGAAAACTGATAAAAAAGGCCTCAGCTCTGAGCTTGGAGCCTGGGCTTTGAATACTGCAAAAGATGCCTCAGCAATGGCCCCAAAAAAAACTGGAAAATTATCTCAGAGTTATTTTGCAGAGAAATCAAAAAAATCAGCAAAAGTTTTTAATAAAAAATTATATGCTCCATATGTTGAATTTGGAACTGGATCCTTTGTGGATACTAAGGAATTATCAGCATTAGGGATCCCTGATTCCTATGCTTTACAATTCAAAGGCAAAGGGATCAAGGCTGTAAATTTGCCAGCCAGGCCTCATTTATTCCCATCAGCAAATAAAAATTTTAAAATACTTTTTGATAATATTCAAAAAAGAATAAAAAACGCATTTAAAAGATGAAAAATTTTCAGCCACAAATTAGAAAATTAATCCTGGATCAAAACTTTGTGATCAAGGATTCGGAGAATAATCAATCTGGGAATGTTGCTCCAATGCTAAACATGATCGAGCCTGGAACATCTTATCCTTATATTTACATAAGATCAAACACATCAACAGGATCAAACGAAAATCAATCAGCTTTTGGATCTGATAATATCATCACTTTTGAGGTGCATACTAGATTCCAAAGATCATCTGGAGGGGATAAGAATTGCAATTTTATCACAAATAATTTAATTGATCAAATTATCACAAAAGCATCAAATCCATGGTATGATCAAAGCTCAGATCCATTAATACAATACAAAATATTTTCAGTTGAATTAGATAATATTAATTTTTTACAAGAGATGAGATCTGATCATTATTATGTTAGATCAATAATTGACATAAATTTTAAAACAATGGAGAAATAATGGAACAGCCAACAAAGATCTCAGAAAACAGCCAAATTCAATTAGATATGAAAACATTAATAATGATTATTGGATTTTCAATATCCCTGGCCACAACATATTTTACTTTACAAGCTCAGATTGATGAGGCAAAAAGATTGCCAGCTCCTGAGGTTAATAAAATCGAGTTTGATTTTAAGGATAAATTAACCAGATCCGTTATTGAAAAAGTTGAGGCTGATGTTAAAACAATAAAGGAGGATCTGAATGAAATCAAATCATTTAATGAAAAAATTGATGATAGGCTTTATGAGATATCAAAAAAAATAAACTAGCATGAGAATTTTAATTTTATTCCTTTTATTTAATATTACTTTATACTCTCAAAATTATAAGGATAAAATTTCAATCGTGCAATACTCAGCTGATTTTTCAAAAGATGGAGAGCTCAGCCTGGATCAATTCAAAAAATACAATACATTCAAATTTAATTTAGAAACCGATCAGGAAATATTTAATAAAGATAAAATCAGCTTTGTTCCAACTATCATAATCTATCACAATGGGAGTGAAATAAAAAGATTTGAGGCTGGGATTAGCTTAAAACTAGATCCAGAATGTATTGGCAAAATTCAAAAAGAAATAGATGGCTTATTGTCATCCAAATTTTAGCCCTTATTTCGGTTAAAATGCAAGCTCAAAATATCCAGGAGGATAAGCTGTTGCATTATACTGGAGGCGTTATTACTGGAGGGATGGCTTATTCTTATGTTTATTATAAAACAGGGGATAAGAATTTGGCTTTTTGGAGTGGCGTAGGAACAGCGTTTCTAGCTGGAGTTTCAAAGGAGATGATTGATGCTAAAATTTATAATGGATCCATTGATTCAAATGATATTTTGGCCACAACTTTGGGGGGATTAAGTGTTACAATTGCAATCCCTTTGTTTAGTAAAAAGAAAAAAAATAAAATTAATTTAAAACTATTTAAAAACAACTATGAGGAAAAATATAATAATGCTCATTACAGCATTTCTGATCAGCGTTAATGCCGAGGCTCAGAAAAAAGAAAAATTCAAGTTTATAAAAAACCTGTTTAAGTATTCAACAATTTACTCCAGTTATTCTGAGAGCTCTCCATTGTTCCAGAATGAAACTTATTTTGTAACACAGGGAGGGGATTTAATTAACACAACTCCAGAAATTGGAAATGATTTCTCATTGAATTTTGGGATCAGAAAAATTGCCAGAATGGATTATGAGAATAAGGCTCAGAAATATTATGATGGATCTGAGCAAAATTATTCATTATCCTCAAACATTGGATCAATTAATGGGCTGGAATATTTGGCCCAATTCACAAAAGGAAAGCAACAGGGCCGAGAGTTTCAATCTCAGAGATATTTTTTGAGATACATGGCCAATTATTGGATGGGAAAAATTGAATTTCAACAGAATGGATTAATTAATTTGGATTACAAATCAGCAGATTTGAGGCTTAGATTGCCAATTGGTAAAAGCAAAAACCTATCATTTTCAATTGGATCCGTTGTGCGAACTCATAAGCCATTCGGATATTTACCCATTGATGATTATTTAGAAACGAGCCCCTGGTGGGATCTAGCTTATGATCGTGGATTTGTTGATCATTATTATGGAATTGATTATGATAATGATGGAGAGCTTGATAATTTTGATTGGTATTGGGAAAATCCAGCTGGAGATCGAATTGCAGATACTGATCAGGATTTTAGAGCAAATCATTATTGGAGGATTGTTAATTCTTATAATCGTGAGGAATTAAACAAAATCGGCACCTTAGCAACATTATCAGGCGTTTTCGGAGTTGATTATTATATATATAGAGATAATAAATTTTGGCTCCATTCCTGGGGCTCTATTTATCCAATCCATAAACATATTTATGGCAATGAGGATTTCTCTTATGAGCTCCATGTTGGATCAGATAAATGGATTGATTACAATTATGGAATTATCATGGGATGGTATTTGAGCAAATCATTTGGCGTATTTACAGAATTTGAAAAAACTCAGTTTTGGGATAAAGAATTGAGCTTTATGAAAATAGGAATTAATTTAACATTATGATCACAGCTTTGACAATATTAGGAATGATATGGATATGGATTGCATATGAGATGCATATTGCTCCAGTAATTAATGATAAAAAAAATAAACTTAGGAATGAAAAAAATAATAAATAAAATAAAAAACTGGCTTTTAAATCTTGTTGGATATGATGCAAAATATTCTAAGATCTGGAAATTTGACTGCTTAGATCCTGATTGCGATTGCGACAAAGAACAAAGCCAAAAATGTAAAAAAAAAAGTAAAAAATGGTATTATGATTCAAAGCGTAAAAAGTAAAAGAACAATAAAACACATTGTGATCCATTGCTCAGCAACTAAGGAGGGAATGGATTTTACATCTCAGGATATTGATAAATGGCATAAAAATAGGGGCTGGAGTGGCATAGGATATAATTATGTGATCAGGAATGATGAAAGAGGAACAATTGAAATTGGCCGAGATGTTGATCGAATTCCAGCTCATGTTAGAGGCATAAATAGATCCAGCATTGGGGTTTGCTATATTGGAGGCCTGGATGAAAATGGGGATCCAAAAGATACCAGAACAAAAGCTCAAAAATATCAGCTTAGATCATTATTGAAAGATCTTAAAAAAATATATCCTGAGGCCAGGATTTCAGGCCATAACGAATGGAGCTCCAAGGCGTGCCCATGTTTTAATGCAAAATTAGAATTTGCACAAATCTAAGTAAATGGAAAATAAAAAAAAGAAATTCAAAGAAACCAAATTGGGCCAATTCTTATTAGGAAAAAACTCAAAGATCTTAAATGTTGTTGGAGATTTGATGCCTGATTCTGGGGTTTTGGGAATAGTCAAAAATTTAATTGATAAGGATCCAGAGATGCCTCCAGCTGATAAGGAACAGGCCAAAATGATCCTGGATCAAGAGATGAAAGAAATGAATGAGATATCAAATAGATGGGGTTATGACATGAAATCAGATAATAAATTATCAAAATCTGTTCGGCCTTTAACTCTCATATTCTTAACAATTTCATTATTTTTGTTTATAGTTGCTGATTCTTTGGAGATAGCTTTTAACATTAACAATGAATGGATCGAATTATATAAGATCCTTTTAACAACAACATATGCCTCATATTTCGGAATGAGATCGGCAGAAAAAATTTTTAAAAAATAAATTATGGCAGATTTAGGAGGACAACAAATTCAAGATACTTATAACGGATTAGTAAAAAAAGCTGATTCAACAACAGGATTCCCAGTTAATGGGCGAGCTAATTTGGAGGATGGAGATGGAAATACATTAGCAATAGAGCTGGGCCAAACTGGGAGAGGTGCCAAAGTAAATGGAAATCTTGATGTTGATGGAAATATTAATGTATCAGATGATCTATATACAAACCTCATAGAGTGTGAGGAGGTTGAAGCTGAGCAACATTTAACAACAAATGGCTATGTATCAGCTCCATTAATTACATCCCCATATCAGGATCCTGTTTCTGGAGATCCTGAAACCGAACTTGATACATCATTAATATTAAGGAATGGAACATATATTGAGGCTTCAGCTCCAGGAACTAGCATCAAAGCTGATAGGATAAATGGGGCCTCTGTTGATCCAACTGGGAATACTACAATTGAATTGCAATCAAATGCTGTTTTGGCATCCAGTGCAAATGTAAATGTTGGTATTAGAACAGCAAATCCTAATTCGGCCCTGGATGTAAATGGAACGATTAGAGCTAATTCTTTAAATATTAAAGATCAGGATTTATTTTTGCCCCCTTACCTGGATTATATTAGGATGAAAAAATATGGCCAGGGGCAATTTTTCGGCTTAGGAACTGGGGAGGATAGATTTCCAAAATATACATTGGGAGTAAATCAAAATGGGGTTTTGGTTGAGGATATTAAATCAATTGTTGTGAAAATTCAAGGGAATGGATTTGATCAATTAAACTCAAATCCAGTTGAAATATTGCCAACAAAGCAATTTGCAATGTATGACATTAGAGATGTTATCACTTTGAAAACTGGAGATGCTCTTGGAAATTGGGTGCAAGCTGATACTGGGAGGCAAGATCCCTATGCAATTGGCCAATTTGATGGATTAGTTAGTACAGGGGCATTCAGGCAATTCTGGAGCATGGCCTTACATGTTTGCAATACAGCTGGCCAAACATTGTACAATCCATCCAGAACAACGACTCCAAATACTCCAGCAAATGCAATCAATAGAAAAAACAGAGGGCTTTGGCTTTATTCAAGATATCCAGATCGTATCGTTTCAGGATCAACAAATCAAGTGCATTATATAATGATCAGGTATAAGGAGTTGAATGTGGCTGGAACATTTTTAAACAATGTTGATATCACAATCGGACAATAATGGCAAAAGTAAATGGAACAAATTTCGCATTATTCAGGGCCTCAGATGATGCAATTATTGGCCATTCAAACAGCTGTTCTTTAACAATTGGGGCTGATTTACCTGATAGCACAACAAAAGATTCAAATGGTTTTACAGAGGTTATTGCTGGAGTTAGAAATGCTCAATTTTCAGCTAGTGGATTGATTAGATATGGAGATCCCTTAAATTATACAGAGCTGGCTGATTATGTTTTGCAAAGAACTTTAGTGGAATTTTATATTGAAACTGGAACTGGATATAATTTTCAGGGATCTGGCTTTATAACAAATGCATCACAAACTGGAGCTCTAGAATCAACAGCTGATTTTAGCATTGAAATGGAAATCAAATTATTACTGATTTACGACAATCCAATTTGGGGCCAAAATGATTATGATACATGGGCCACAACTGCAATAAATTGGAATAATGCATAAAGAGAAAATTTTGTATCTTTGAATAAATTAATAATTAAAATTTTATAGGTTATGCCAACAACTAATGTTTTTAACGGAACTAATCTTTTATTGAAAATTGAGGGAAATACTTTAGGGCACACAACATCATGCTCATTATCATTATCTAATGATTTGCCAGAGGCAACAACAAAAGATTCAAATGGTTTTGCTGAGCATATTGCTGGAGTGATATCTGGATCAATTTCTTTTGATGGTTTGGTTGATTATTCAGATTCTACAAATGCCATTGAATTGGCTGATTTTGTTTTAGCGAGAACTCAAATAACTTGTGTATTTGGAACAGCTGTAACAGGGGATGCTATTTATACGGCTGAGGGGTTTCTTGATTCAGTTGAAATGAGTGCTGAGATGGAATCTCCAGTTGCTTATTCTGGATCAATTACTCTAACAGGAGCAATCACAAAATCAACTAATTAATAAAAATTAACATGGCGAATAAAAGGAGAGGATATTATACTATCAAACTCAATGGCAAAGATTATATTATGCATTTTAGCATGAATTTCTGGGCCAACTTTACTGAATCCCTAGGATGCACAATTGAGGAAATTGGAGGCTATTTTGAGGGATCAGTTAGTATTAAAGCAATTCGATCTCTAATTTACTCAGCTCTCTTGGCTCATGCCCAGGAGGATGGTTTTGAACTAGGCTTCAATGAATATAAGCTGGGAGAGTGGCTGGAGGATGTTACTCCTGAAACTTTGGGAGAGCTTATGGAGGCAATGATGGAATCCAGGATCTTAGGGAACTCAATCAATTCAGGAATAAAAAGAAACGTAAAACAAACAACAGCAAAGGCAAAAAAAAAATAGTATCTCTAGATGATATTATGGATTTTTATATTGCTGAATGTGGAATTTTGCCTGATCTTTTTTGGAGATCTACATGGAAAGAAAATGAGCTCATGGCTGAGCATCATTTGCTCAAAAAATTTCTTTATTGGGAATTAGTTAGATTTAATTCAACTATGATGTACAATACATCAGGAATTAAAAAGGGTGCCATGATCAAGCCCCATCAAATGTTTAAATTACCCCAGGATGATCTCTTGGATATTGGCAAGCCAAAATCAACAGAAAACGAATATCAATCATTCGTTCAAAAGGTCAAAAACTTTAACAGGCCTGTAAAAAATCCCCTGGATCACTACAAAAAAAAACAAGATAAAAAATCGTAAATTTGTTTAAATTCTATTTTTATGGCTGTTAAACAATTAATGGTAAATATCGGAGCCAGAACTAATGGCTTTTCAGCTGGGCTGAAAAAAGCTGGAGCTGGCTTAAAATCATTTTCATCTAGTTTAAGATCAATGACTTTGCCCCTTATGGCTGTTGGAGGTGCTTCAACAATGCTGGCAAATACGTTTGATAAAAACATGACTAAGATAAAAACCTTAGTTGGGGATTCAGCTGAAAATTTTAAACTTTATGGGGATAACATCAAAAGAGTATCACTATCAACAGCAAAATCAGCTGGAGATTTATCTGATGCTTTGTTTGCTGTAACATCAGCTGGAGTTAAAGGAGCTCCAGCCATGGAGCTATTGGAAATGAGTGCAAAGGCCTCAGCCGTTGGGATGGGAGAGGTTAAAGATATTGCGAGAGCAACGACAGGGGTAATGAATGCCTATGCAAAGGAGGGAATGACTGCAACTCATTCCATGAATGTATTTAAGAGAATTGTTGAACAGGGAAATCTAGAGGCCTCAGAATTAGCCCCTACATTGGGCCGAGTTGTAGGAATGGCACAAACAATGGGGATCTCATTTGAAGAAGTTGGAGCATCAGTTGCAACATTTACAAGATTAGGGATCGATTCAGCCTCAGCCGTTACAGGATTGAGATCCATCATGGCTGGATTGGCAAAACCAACTCAGGATGCAAAAGATACAATGGCAACTTTTGGATTAACAGCTGAGGGGCTTAGATCTAAATTATCAAGTGATGGATTGGCTGGAACATTGGAGATGCTTATGGAGGCAACTGGAGGGAATATTGATGCTCTGGCTAGCTTATTTCCAAATATTAGAGCCCTAACAGCTGTTTTGGGAACAGCTGGATCCCAGGGGGATGCTTATAAAGAAGTTTTGGCCAGTATAAAAGATTCTCATGGAGCTCTAGATGAGGCATTTACAGAAACAACAAAATCATCAAGTTTTAAGCTGGATCAGGCAATGAATGGGGTTAAGTCATCAATGAGTGATATTGGGGCTGTAATTTTGCCAATGGTTGCATCAGCTTTGGCTGGCATTTCAAATGCCATCAGCAAGGTTGCAAATGCATTTACTAGCCTGGATGGAGATACTCAATTATTGATTGGAGCTCTTACAGGTGTAACCTTAGTTTTGCCCACAATTTTATCCTTAGGGGGAACATTATTGGGAGTTTTTGGAGCATTGTTGAGCCCTATTGGATTGATCATTGCTGGATTGGCTGGTATTGCTACAATAATTTACACACAATGGGATGGGATCAAAAAAATCATTGTTGATGTTGCAAATTATTTTATTGATCTATATAATGAATCAAATGCTTTTGCTTTATTGATCCATGGATTAGGGGCGTTTTTCAAAACATTTGGAGATATTGCTGGGCTTTATATTGATCTTGTTGTTAGCTCATTTCAAAATGGATTAAAAGTAATTAAAGATCTATTTGGAGGATTAGGAGATTTGATCAAAGGCGTATTTACTTTTGATATGGATATGGTTAAGGAGGGGCTCTCAGGAATGGGGGATGCCATAGCAGATGGATTCAAAACTCAGTTTAAGGATGTAAATAAATTTTATGCTGAATCTGGCAAAACAGCAATGGGCCATTTTAAGGATGCTGTTGAGGGGGCTTCTAGTAGGGAAAAAATTGAATTTATTACTGAGGATGATGTTCAGGGCTTTGTTGATAAGGGAGCTGATATGGCAACAGGATTCATGGATAATGTTAAAGGATTTTTTGCTGGTCAAACAATAGAAATTCCAGCTCCAGTTATTAAGGATCCTCCTAAAAAAGATGATGGATCTGATGATGGATCAGCTCCAGGAGATCCAGAAATTACAGCATTAACAGAAAAAGCCAGTAAATTCCAGCAATTTTTGCAAGGAACATCTGAGGCTTTAAACGAAAATATGTTACAGCAAGCTGATAGTTTTGCCTCTGGATTAGCTCAATCAACAAATCCCTTAAAGGCTTTTGTTGGAACTTTGATGCAAACTGGGATGAAACAAATTGCCGTTAGTAAAGCCGTTTCAACATCAAATGCCGTTGAATCTGGAACAAATACAGCTAAAAAAATGCCATTTGGAGCATTCATAATGCCAGCTCTAATTGCTGGATTAATGGCATTGGTATCAAAATCATTTGGAAAAATACCAGCATTTGCAAAGGGTGGAATTGTATCAGGGCCAACAATGGGATTAATGGGGGAATATGCTGGAGCTAGATCGAATCCAGAAGTAATTGCTCCATTGAGTAAATTAAACTCAATGATTGGATCTGGATCCCAGGATGTAAATGTGGGGGGATCCTTTGAGATCTCAGGAGAAAATCTGGTTTTAGCCTTAGAGAGAACGCAACAAACAAGATCCAGATATACTCAATAAAAAAATATGGCTTACGCAAATAAATACACTTTAGATTTTTCGGATGTTGAGGGGCATGCATACAGATTGCTCATCCAGGAAAAAAATTATACTGGAAATTCATCTCTTGTAAAGGGAGGGAAATCTCCAATCATAATTAGATATGATGGAGAGGATAATGAATATTCTGAAATTTATGGATCCTCAGCAACTATCATGTTATATGAGGAAACTTTAAATCAATTTGATGATCTGATTTCTACATCAGAAAAAAAACATAAAGTGATTTTAAAATATTATAACGTAAATCAGGCAACTCCAGCCTATGAAAACTATTGGATTGGGTTTTTGGTTGGAGATGATATGGCTAGGAGCATAAATCCATTGCCAAATTTGCTAAAATTTAAAGCGTTTGATGGCTTATCTCTTTTGAAAGGTCGTGATGCATTCTTAGTTGAGAGAACAGCTGGAAATCGATTCAACAGAATTTTTTGGAATGTATTAAAACAGCTAAATTTTGATGATGATAATGAGGCAACATCTCTCCAGTTTTGGCATTCCACAAATTATTTTCATGTTGAGTATATAATTAATTCAAGTTTTTTATCTGATCGGCTTTTAACATTTCTATTTTCAACAACTCCATTTCAATTTAAAAATGGTTATGCCATATTCAACTCTAAGGAGCTCATGATCAATATGCTTAGAGCTATTGGATGCAGAATATATCAAGCCCAGGGATATTGGATGATTGATCAAAACCAGGGCCTCCTGGATTCTTACATTCAACAGCAAACAATCGATTATGCCAGAACATTAGCAACCAATCCATTTGATAATATGGGGAACTTGATCAGAAACAGGCTCCAAAATACGTTTGCATGGAAAACAAAATGGCATAAATACGGAACATCAACAGGAAATTTTTTCTCTTATCAAATTGATAATAGATTGAAAATTGTTCCTGGATTAGTGAGGGCAATGAAGCTGAAAGAGTTTTATAAACCATCTGTAAAAGAGATTGCAAATGTTGTTGATATTTCTCAATTTGAAAAAAGGGCAATCATGACTAATTCAGGATTTGAATATAATGGAGATGGATTATTTCCACAATATGGAAATCAGGCTGGATGGTATATGGGAGCATCAAATTCAATAACAAATTACAGGCCAAATGGATATATTAGAGGGATCCAAAGTAAAATAAGAAAACAAGGGAATTATTCATTTTTTACAAATGCAATTGAGGAAATGACCATATCAAGATTTGCTCAACTGCAATCTAATTTTAATAATTCTTACAGAGAGGGCACATCTATTTATAATGGGCTTACAACCAATAGGCTAAGAGTCAAAGGTTTTACTGAAAATATAAAGGTTGAGGTTGATGTATATGTTGAAATGGATCCAATCCCATCAGATAATTCTGTATTTGTTGAAAAAAATGCCGTTTCATTGCCTTATAAGATTTATTTATATGAAACTTTAACAAATGGATCTGGAGATATCCAGAATCTAGAGAAAGTTTACCAATCTAATTTTGTTTTTCCAGATACTAATTTTGACAATCCACAAAATCAATGGAATAATCCAGGAGTTGGATATGATGGGCCAGCAAATTTATTACAAAAAGCAAATTATAATAAATGGAAACAATTTAGCGGGAATATTGCCTCTCCTTTTGATAGGAACTCCAGCAGAGCTGATGAGGATTTTTATATTGTGATTGAGCTGTTTGCTCCCCATGCTTATTTTGGGCCAGCTGGATCAAGCTCAGCATCAAACACAAGCCAGGATCTATTTCCAGAGCTTAAAGGAGTTTATATTGATAATGTTAATATTTTTATTGAGGATCTAATTGAAAGCCCTAAAACATTTCAAGCAACTATTGATCAAAACTCAGTTGATAATTCCGAAAAAATCACAATCAAAAACAGAGGATTTGGAAATTACCAGGCATCTATATTTCAAGGGAATTCTGGAGGGGCTACAATTGACAATTTTACAACTGAAATTTGGGCAAGGCCTCAGGCAATAGAGGGATCCGTTCAAACAAAAAGAGAGAACGCTAAAAATTTGCCTGAATTAATAAATCAAGATATTGCAAATAATCACAGATCTAGGCAGAAAGTTTATGAAGGTCAATTCAAAGTGAATACAGTATATGAGAAACCAATCAAATTTAGTGATAAATTGTGGATGGCTTTTGGCGTAGATAATTTTTTAAATTACAGCCAAAATGATTTTTCAGATGCTGATGAAAATGTTTGCTCAATTAACAAAATGACATTCAACGTAAAAGCAAATGAGTATGATATTACAGCAACCTTATGCAATCAAAGAACACAGGCCCCAGATGTTGCTACTTTTGACAATGGAGATGTTACAATTACAAATGAGATCACACTTGGAAAGGATTGATTTTAAAATTCTTTTTTAAAAAAC
>CAACVD010000467.1_pt1 | contig 19852 bp, 38 predicted proteins | sample 2381771 | NCBI WGS metagenome assembly CAACVD01 (sample SAMEA5211965, study PRJEB30684) | marine metagenome | biome: Marine; feature: Epipelagic; material: Water | collected 2015-10-15 | depth 15 m | reverse complement strand
GTCAAAAATTTATTGACCCCCCTCCTTCTTCAAGTTTTCAATCTCAAAAGAAAGATGATTGATTGCTTTCTGTATGTCTTCAATGTGCTTGTCAATTTGCTTCATACCTTGTTCTGTCTTTGTTCCTGCTCGTAGTATATACGTCAACGCAGTGCCACAATTGTATGACAGATCATAGTCATAGATGATGTCCTTTGCTTTGTAGCCATACTTCTTTCCTATGTAATAGTTGGGCGTCTGTGTCTGTTTGTAGTCAATCACATCGTCTGTGTTTCGTGTATAGTCGTAATAATATTTTGATTTAGCCATTGCGTTTTCTTCTTTTGCTTCTTTCCCAATTAGTTTTTTGTATGTGATGCCTATGACATAGCGTCATCAAATTGTTTTCATTAAGTATGTCACCACCATCTTTGATTTCTTTTATGTGATCAACTACATCACCAGGTACCACCTTGTCTTCTTCTTCACACCATTTACACAAAGGATGTTCGCTGATGTAATAGTTTCGAAGTGTCTTCCATTCTTTACTATTGTAGAATTTTGCATTGTCTGTCTTGTATGACTTCTTTCCTTTTGAATCAAATGCTTTGCGTTCTGTCTTTGCTCTCCAAGACACATCTTTCTTCTTTGGTAGCTTTGGCATTAGTTGATCAGTTTCTTTATATCGTCAACGTCTTCTTTGTCCATATTGTATTGAATCGTGATCTTTGGCGACACATCACCATTGACCCATCCATCACATACGTTCACAAGTTTTTCAATGACTCTGTCTTGTACGTCAGCAGGATGATCGTCTTCTTTGACTTTGACGTTGACTGATATTGTTGCAACTACTTTCATTTTTTAAATAGATTTAAAATTATTTCTGTGATATAAACAATCACAAACGTGATGATCATCAAAGGTATTGTGAATATCAGCGTCAATGTCGCTTCTACTAACTTACCAATGATTGTGATGATATTATTTAAAAGAACCATATTTTAATGTGTTTTTCTGTGTACACGTTTAATGTGTATTTTTGATGATGCTTTCTGATCAATCTGTTTTCTTCTTTGTTATCTTCAGCCATTCCAAACATCAATTGAAAACCAATGTCTGTATTTATGATCTTGGGCATTTGTAGTGTCAATGAATCATCTTCTTCCCTTTTCCATATAGTTTGATGATGATTCTTCTTTGCCATTACTTCTTCAACTTTACCGCAATAGTTTCTTTTCCTGATATAAAGATCGCTGATTGTACTTGTTCTCCGTCTTCTGTGACAAGCATTGATCCGCTTTGTTCGTTCTTGTATGCAAGTTTTGATCGTTCTTTCAATCGTTTCAATTCTTCTTCAAGATCAGTGATTTCTTTTATATGACTGAAGTCCCATCTACCAGCCGAAGATCTTAATTCAATTGACGCTGAAGATGTGTCGATTGATTTGTTGTTGTATCCTATTTGATGAATAAGATCAATTGTTTGTTCTTTCAATTCATCTTTCATACTTTTTGCATTGACTTCAATTTGCTTCAATAAGACGTACGCATCGGTTGACTGCATATATCCTTCATTGACAAGCGAAACGATGTCAGATGTCTTCTTTCGTACTTCTGCAAGTACATCAGTGTCTTTTACCATTAGTCCAGTGTTGATTTATATTGATTAATTACTTTTTCCATATGTATTTCATAAAACAATCTGAAGTCTTTCTGTTGATCAGTTTGTTCCCATACTCGATACAATACATTGCGAAGTCTTTGACTTGGTGTCTTTTGATTAAATTCAAAGTCTTTTGTCGTCACTTGTACTGCGTCAATCTCTTGTTGACTTATTGAATCAGATGAAATCAACACAAGACCAGGCTTTTTGTTCATTTCAAAGATTCTCATCATAGTTTCGGCAGGAAGTTCTTGTGTATGTAAATTGATCGACAATGTACCATCTGCCAATGTACCTACCTTATTGATTCCCGCTTCAAATATCACTTTTTTCATTCCCATAATATAATAATTTTCTTAATATATACAACTTCAACGTCATATTTCTTTCAATTTCTTTTCAATGTTCTTGATCGCTTCTTCATAATCTGTTCGTGAAAGTTTGACAATTGTCATTGCACGTTGATGAAGTTCATCTGAAGTTCCTTCGCCATATTTTTGATCAAGATACATACCAAACTTGTATTGTTCTCCTTGATTGAACAAATTACATTTCGGACATTGTACTTGTACATTGACATCGTCCCATCGTGTTGTCAGATGCTTTCTTGACTGAAAGTGACCGGCGTGCATCTGTTTCCAGTGCTTTTTTACTCCACAAGTAAAACAAGACACAAATTCATCAAAGTCTTTGTGTCTTTGTCGTATATACAATGAAAATAATTTGTCAAGTTTTGATTTCAGTTTGCTGATTGTAGTCTTTGCCATATTAAATACATTGATTTCGTTGCCATATTAATGCTTTGACAACTTTTTCTTGTTGTGATATTCTTTGTTCAAGCGATTCAATACAATCATCAAGTTCATCAGTTGTTTTTGCTACGTAATATCCTTTTGATGAAGAACAAAGGAAGCAAAGATCACCACGAAGTCGCATCATTTGAATCAATTTGCGAAGTTTTACTGCGTTTAATTTGTATTTTCCGAAGATCTGTGAATCATTAAGTCGTTTGATGATCGTACTTCCCGAAATTGCATTGTCTTTTCCTTTATAACGTGACAAACCTTTGACAAGTGTCGGAATGACTTTGTTTATTTCAAAGTCGTTTGCGTCTTCTGTAATAGTTTCAAAGTCTTTAAGCATTTTTGATCTGTTTTGCTTTGTTAATTGTATGACTGATCTGTTTTTGTGATTCTTGATGAATTTCAAATTCTGTCAATCTTTTCTGTTGTCTTTTTAGACGTGATCCTTTTTGATATTGTTGTATAAATTCATTCCAAGATCTTACGTTGATAAAACAAGATCCTTCTCCGTTTCGTATACCTTCAGTGATTGCAAAGTCAACTTCTTGCATTGTCAAAGCAGAATATTTTGAAATTAGATCGTCATACAAGAATTTTGCCATTATCACAATTTGTTCTGACTCTGGCTTTTGTCCAAGCATCAAATAATATTTTGACAATAGATCGACACATTCGATCTTTAAGTTTTTTTGATCTTCATTAAACCGATACCAGATTTGTTCTTCTTTATTCATTGACTTGTTTTTTTACTATTATTAATATTTCCATCAATTCATCATATATGTTTTCAATGTCTTTCGAATCATCAGTCATTTTGACGATTTCTTTTTCATATTGACGTGATACATTGATCAGTCTGTTGAATTTTTGCTTCAATATTCCTTTGTGACTTCCTTTAATGTTGTACAATTGTTCGTTAAAACATCTAAAAGTCGCAAGAAGCAAATTGACTTCTGTTGCTTGTTCTTTATTCATTCGATACAATTTTTCTTGCTTGTAACCAATTAGAATGCAATTGTTTGACATTTGATTTCTTTTCTTCTTTTAATGCGAATAAACCTCTCCATCCGTTTGATATACTTTGTTCAATGATGTCTGCTTGAATTTTTTGATCAGCATTTGAAAGATCGATCAGTTTTTTGATTGCTGATCTTTCTCCGATCGGCTTGTACGTTGATCGAAATTGTTCTTTTCTAAATTCTTTCCATAAACACCAAGCGTCAAAATTAAGATCTTGAAAGTCTTTTTTAATACTTTCTTTTGTTAAGTATTTAATACTATTATTTTTATTCGTCTTTATTAGCGACTGATTTCCTTGTTGTTGTTTACCTACTTGTTGGAAACCTACTTCTTGATTTCCTGAAAGTGGGCATTCGTGTACAATGTATTCCCAAGAAATGATCTTTCCTTTTTTATCTCTGATCTGTTTTCTTTCAAGATAGTTGAATGACATTAATTCTTTAAATGCTGAATAGATTGCAGTCTTCCCGTCTGTGTGATGCTTGATAACGTTTTCGACATACAATTCCCAATTTTCTGGTAATGCTAACATCCAGACAAGCAAACCTTTTGACTTCAGCGACAAACCTTTTTCAAAGATGAATTGATTGTTCACTACCGTGAAGTTTTTTTTCTTTTTTACTCGTATTCGTTTCATACTCCTGTTTTTTTATTCCATATAATTATATGAAGACGATCACAATACCTCCATCCCATTTCAAGACATTTGTTGACTACCATCATTCTTGTTTCATTCAATTGATCTTTGTCTTCTCCTGCTGGCATCAACACAACTTTGTTTAAGTCAATACAATTGAAGTTCTTGATGATCTCGTCAATGTCGTTTTCGTGCGATATAACAAATTTAAAGATAGATTTTGTGTGATTGCTTATCTGTGTCAATGATTGTTCGTTAAAACGTCTGAAAATAGGTTCTCCAGAATTTTCAAGTTTCGGACTGCAATTGATAAAGTCAATCAATTTGAAAAGATCGTGATCAATTATTCTTGTTCCGTTTGTTTCAATCTCAATTGTTGGCTTGAAATTATATTTCTTTTTAAACCATTTCAAGTAGTCAAGTATTGCAGTTTGATGAAGCATAGGTTCACCACCTGTAAAAATAAGATGCGTACCTTCTTCAAGTCGTTTGATCATATCTTGATCAAGTACATCTTGAAATTCTGTTTTGACACCTTTCTTCCATACTTCGATCGAATCACAAACCCAATGATCTGATTTGCAAAGAAGATTGCAACCTGCAAGTCTGATGAATATTGAAGGAACACCCATCGTCTGTCCTTCGCCTTGCAAAGAATAGAATTGTTCGCTAATAATTAAATGATTCATCTTTTGTATATTGCTGAATTTGTATTGTTTTCAAAGCATTCGACAGATACAACTTTGACACGTTCTTGATGTTTGAATTCTGTTTGTATCATATTGAATACAACTTCAGCAAACTTTTCACAACCGACTGCTTCCATTGTACGAAGTTGAATCAAATCGTGATATGCTAAATTGTTAAAATCCCAAAGTCTTGGATCGTCAAGTGCCATAATAGTTGTATGATCGAACAAGTCTTTCATTTTTTGTTTGATCTTTTTAAATGATCCAAAGTCAACCACCCAACCACGTTCGTCAAGATCTCCTTCAAATATCACTTTGAATCTTAATGCGTATCCGTGGAGATATTTGCAGTGTGATTCTGCTTTCCATTGTCTAAAAGTTGTCGAATAACCTTCAAGTATTTTTGTTGATTGAAATTTCATATTTGATCAGTGTTTGACATTAGATACTTAAATTCTGTAAAACCTTTTGATCTTAATTCACAAGCAGGACATTCGCCACAACCATATCCCCAATCGTGCAAAGTTGTACGATCTCCATTGTAGCAAGTGTGTGAATCTTCAATGACTGATCTGTATGCTTCTGCACCCATTGTCATTGCAAGTTCAAATGTTTCTGCTTTTGTCAAGTACATTAAAGGAGTCAAGATGTCGATGTCTGCGTCTGATCCTAAATTTGTAGTCCATTCAATTGCTTTGACAAATGATTCACGACAATCGGGATAACCAGAATAGTCAGTTTGACAAACACCTGTGATCAAATGCGTTGCATTGATCTTCTGTGCAAGTGAATGTGCCATTGTGATGAAGATCTGATTTCTGTTCGGAACGAAAGATGACGGAAGACCTTTGTCGTTTAATTTGTTGACATCTCCGTTTGATGTCAATGCTGATTCGACAATGTTATTCAAAAAAGATATGTCAATGATGTGAAGTGTGATGTTCAATGAATCACAAATCTTGATCGCTTGTTCTAATTCAACCGAATGTTTTTGTCCGTAATTGAATGAAATTGCTTCGACTTCTTTAAAGTCATTAAATAAGGGACTTAAAGCCCAATGCAGACAAGTCGTTGAATCTTGTCCACCACTAAAAATTACTAATGCTTTCATATTAAAATAGTGTCAATTGTTGTTTTAAATAATTAAAATTTTTTGTCTTGTTGATTTCTCCTAATTCTTTGAATCTATTCAATAGATTCTGAATGTGAAAATATGTCGCTTCTTCAAGAAGTTCTTTGTTGGCTGCCATACCAGCGTCACGATCGTATTCAATACCATTCAATTTTGCATAGTCCCACATCGACATATACATATACGATCCGTCTGACTTTCTGTATATTAGATCTCCATACATCTGTGTACGCTTGTACGCAATTGAATCGACTGAATAGAAAGGAAACAAACCACAACCACTGAATGATGAATATCCAAGTGCGTGTGTCTTGACATTCAAATCAATCTGACTGAATAAATATTTGAAATAGTTTCTTTTGATCTTTTCTGAAGTGTCATTTGCTGGAGATATACATATGTAGTCACATTCATTGACAAATCTGTGCATCAATGAAATGTCTTCTCCGTAATGATGTACGGGCAAGACGTTCTTCAAATGCTTCTGCAAGTACACAAAATTCTTGAATGATTCTTCAGTGCATTTCAATTTTTCTGCAACTGACGATCCCGTCTGTGGTATGACATCAAGATTGATCTTGTACACTTCTTCTGGCAGTTTTTTGCAATAAGCAAGATATTCTTCACGATCAATGATCTTACCACTATTCCAAGCCGAAAAGGCACCGGAGTCAATCATTATCGTGTTTTTCCCGTCACGATAAAATTCATCAAAGTGTTTTGAAGAAGTTGCAAAAGACAAAAGATAGTGACTTGCTTTGTCATCATCCATCAATCGTTCTTTGACATTCTTGACGGTGCTTTCCGGTCCTGAAATGTAATAGATCATAGCGTTCCTTCAATGCAAGTTGTGTCAAAACCACCTCGTGTGTTGTATATCGTTGTCACACGTACACGATTAGATCGAAGAATTTCTTTAATATCGTCATATATTCTTTTTGTCGCACCCTCTTGATAGATGCCGACATTTCTGAATGATGTCATATAGTATTTGAATGACTTCAATTCAATACAAACGTATGATGTCGGATAGTATTCGACTTTTAAATATGCGATGTCTGGCAATCCACTAAATGGGCAGACTGCTGAAAATTCTTTTGTTTCTGTGATGATTAATTGATCGGGCGAATCAAATTGAAAAAGATTCAATTCATCTGTTTTGATTTCTGATTCTGGCAAAAATGAAAACCTTTTTCCTTCTGCCGTGATTTCTGACGTTACGTCCATACTTCTGTTGTTTAATAAGTTAAAAATTCTGATCTGACTTCTGGCTTCAAAAATTCTCCACCAAGTCTTGTTGTTGTCGTTGATGATGATGCGTCTTCAATACCACGTGACTTGACGCAATAGTGAATGGCATCGATCTTGACGGCGACATCATCCGTCTTTAATATGTAACAAAGCGTGTGAAAGATCTGTTCTGTGAGTCTTTCTTGTATCTGTGGTCGTTTACTAAAGAAACGAACAATTCTATTGATCTTGCTTAATCCTATTACATAGTCTTTCGGAATGTATGATACTTTTGCAATACCATCGATTGTGACGAAATGATGTTCACAAGTTGACATCACTGAAATGTCTTTGATCGTAACCATTTCATCATATTTCATTTTGTTTTCGACACGTGTACACTTCGGAAAATTGTCATAGTTTAATCCTTCAAAAATTTCTCGCAAGTACATATGTGCAATCCTTCGTGGAGTGTCTGCAAGTGAATCATCTGTCAAATCAAGATTGAGCATACGCATAATGACTTCAAATGATGTTTCAATATGATTTTGACGTTCAATAAAATTGAAATCTGTTTCGTGTGTCGGTGTTTCAATACCTAATTCAAGAAGCATCTTGTTGACTTCTTTTCCAAGTTTTCTGTCTGTTTTCATAGTATCTTTGTGTCTTCTCTTAATGTGTTAATGATGTGTCCTTTTTCATCGTTCAATTTGTCTTTCAAAAAGTCAATGACTTCTTCATTATACTTTTGATACATTAGTCGAAAGATCTTTGTGTACCTACCACGATAAATTGCGTCAAATTCAAGTAAATTTTTGTGAAGTTTAATTGAATGAATGATTGATGCGTGATTCTTTCCAAAGTATTTTGAAATCGTTGTGTACGGCAATCCGAACAATTCTCGCATCAATGCGAATGCAAGTCTTCTTGCATCAACAAGATGTCTTTGTCTTGCTTTTGAAAATAGTTCTTGTCTTGTTAGATGTGAAATGTCACAAACTAATTCAACAATGAAATCCATTTGCTTTATTAATTCTTTTCTTTCCATATTATTTTATGTCAAATTTTATGCAATCCCAAACCTTTTGATCAAGATCTTTAATCTGTCGCAAGATCTTTCTTGCTTCAAGTTTTGCTTTTGCTTTTTGTGTTTTTGAAATGTCTGTGCCACTTGATTCGTTGATGATCAAGTGTGCTTCTTTCAAGATCTTGTCAATCTTTCTTTTTATAGTTTTAGTCATTGTCCCTTTCTTTTTGTAGTATCTGATCTTCAATCGCTTCTGTGTCAAGTTGTTGGTAGTAAAAGTCTGTGATATCAGTTGTCACCCATTCGACATCTCCGTCTTGATGAATTAGTTTTGATTGTAGTTGTACTTTGTCAATTTCAAGTTCTTCATTTTCTTGATCTTCCCAAGTTTCTGATTCATAAAAGTAGTTGTAATATATTTCCATTGCATAGTCGTCTTCCTCGATGACGTGACTATCTTTGTTCTTCTTTTTCATATTAAAAAGGAAGATCAGTTTCTTTTTCGACAACTACTTCGTCAGCAGTTTCATACGTTGCAATGTCTTCTTCTTTGTCTATTCTCCAAGCATTGATTGAATGGTAGAATCTTCCATTGTATTCACGTGAAGACAGATTGAAAGATACTTCAATCACATCATCGATATTTATGTCATTAATCATTGCAATTTTTTCTTCTCCAAATAGTGTGAAGCAAAGCAAAGGATTGTACTTGTCGCCAGTGTCAATGACAAAGTCTTGTTTTTTCCATTCTTTACCTGCTTTTGATATTCCCGTTTCAAGATCAATTTTTTTGATCAATTTACCTTTCTGTGTGTGTGTCATTTTAATAGTGAATTTTGTGTCGTTTGACTGATTTGATATTTGTTTTTGATTTTGTTGATGTCTCCACCATCTTTCAAAAATTCTTTTGCTTTTTTGAATGCTTCTGAATTTAGTTTCAAAGTTGGCTTCGTTGCTTTTTTAGTTTCTTTTATGTCTTGTGAATCAACGTCTTTTGTGTCATCAATAAGAAACATTCCATTCAATGCGTATTTTCGTGCATATGAAGATGACGACCCAAATTGTTGTGACAGATCCATACCTTTGCGATCAGTGTCAATACCTGCTTGTGCCATTGTAGTCAATTCGTGATCGTTGTCTGTAAGACGACAGATCGCATTGATGTATAAAAAATCATTGACTGAATGTACTTCATCGCTGATCGTCAATGTGATTTCGTACTTTTTAAGAAGTGGCTTCAGTGCTTCAAGTATGTCTTCTTGATTTCTGTATTTGTATTTTGCAAAAGAATTGTATTGATTCTTCGGAGCTTTCAATTCATTTTGAATCTTCAGCAATTTTTCTTGTATATTCATTTCGTTCCGTATTTAAAATAGAAAATTATTGTCATTAATATTGCACCCAGATACGTGTAAAAAAGTTCCATTGGGTATGTGTTAGTCAAAAAGCAGAATAATGCTATTAAACCGCCCAGAATCGTGTTGTATTGCACGACATCGTCAAGCGTGTATTCAAAGAATTGTACTTGTGTACCGAATTCAAGTCTTGCTTTGTCGACATAGTTTTTTTTGTGAAGATCTTTTCCTGCTTCCATAATTACTTTTTTTGAATTAAATGTTTGTGAAGTATTCGAGGCATCAAAGATCGTGTCAATGCTTTTACTTCTTTAAGTGTTTTGATGCGTTCTTTGTCAGTCGATTCTTTGATCTTCTGTACGATCTCCGCATTTAGTTGATTGATACTGCTTTCGACAAGATCAATGTCAAGTCCGACATTGTGATCTTCTTTTTTGCAGTTTAATAAATTACCAAAGTTTATTTTCATAATTGTTTTTTTTATACCACCAAAACCTCGCATCGTTAAATGCAAGGCGATGATGTGTGTGATTGATTAAAAAGAAGGATCTCTGTATTGCTCCATAATTCCGAAGATGATTGATACTTTGTTGAAATTCTTGTATTGCTTCGTAACACCAGGAATGATTTTCATTTGATTGTAAAAATTGTCAGCAGTTGGATCTTCATACAAGTGATTGTATGATTCGATTCCGTAATCTTTTAATAATATTTCCGTCGAGTCCCATCCGTATTGCTTGTCATATTTTTTCCATAGTGCTTTGATGATTTCTACTTTGTAAGTAACTTCTCCCCAACATTGCTTTTTGTCATTCCATTCAATTGTCTTTGTGTAATTGTTTTCGTTTGAATGATATGTGTATCTTTCGTCACCATAAGAAGTTCCAACATTTTTAGTTGTCATTTGACGAATCACACAAGAATTTTTGTCTTTTGATACTTCGATGACTTCGTATGCGTGACGATCGGAATACATTAAAATTGTAGCACCTTCGCCAACAACTGGAATAGATTGATTGTTTCCCATTAGCTGATTGATAAAACCACCAGCTACTCCGATTTTTCTTGTTTGTTGTTTTACTGAATTTTGCATTTTTACTTGTTTTAAAATTAGGTGGGCAAGATCGCCCGTTGTTTTTACTGATGCTAATATACAAGGTATTTCCATATATACAAGTATCTTTTGACAATTTATTCACAAAAAGTGTGTTTTTTTTGCAGTTATCTGGGAAAAATAAATTTAAAAATATTTGTATTTTGATGTGTATAAACGAAAAAAAGCGTCAAAAGACGCTTCAATTCGAGTAAAAAAACAAGTAAAAAGATGACAAGAACGTCATCATTTCATATTATGAAGTGCAAATGTACACTTTTTTATTTAATATCCATAGGTAATACGATCGGCAGTGTTCCGTTGTTCAATACAACACCACAAGACACAATGTATTTCTTTGTGAAGTTTCGTGCGTATGCCATTGCGTATGATCTGTCATCCACACCACAGCCGACTTGCATTGCAAAAAGTCGATATTCCTTATTGCAGTACCAATCAACGTATGCTTCAGTATGTATGTGACCTTGTACGATACTGCATTGCCATTCACGTACTCGCTTCGTTGCACCTTTGCCAGACGATCCCGTTCCGTGTGTATAGATCACACCATCGATTTCGTGTTGATTCCGAAAGTCCCATCCAGGTGTACCAAGGACATCGTCATAGTCTTTGATCCATCTATTTGAAATACCACTGCTGAATGCTTTTCGACATATGATCGCATCGTGATTTCCGATACAGACTTTCGCCTTTGGGAAATGCTGATGCCATTCTTTAAGATGATAAATTGCACGATCTAATTCTTCACCTGCACCAAAACCATCGGGATCAGCATCGTGGTATGATGAATAGTGATTGTCCACGACATCACCGATGAATACGACTTCATTGCATTGATATTGTTCACGTACTTTCAAGCAGTGTTCCAGATACCCTTTTCTAATAAAGGGCGAATGAAGATCTCCAATGACAAGTACATTGTTGAAATCATTGTTTCTGAAGTTGTTGATCATTTCAACTTCGTGATCTTTGAGTCGCATTCTGTTTGACATAGTTTATTTTTTTACTTTTTCATATGATCTTCCTCCGAAGTACGCACCGATCGTTGTCATCAATACCATTTTTAAAAGATCTTTCCATTCTTGATCAACAACAAAAGTAATCACACCAGCATCAATGAAGATCAACAAAACAGATGACACAACAAGAAATGCAAGTGTCAAAGGTCTGATGTTTTTTGATAGCCACGAATCTGACTTCATATCCGCTTCCCATCGTTTTGTGATTTCTTGTTCAACCAATGCTTCGTGATCATTGATGATTTTTTGCAATTCGTTTTTCAATTGCATCTTTTCTTCTTGCGATGTGATCACCTCGTCAACGATCACGTCTGCTTTTCCTAATAAATTACCAAGTATATTTTTTAATATAACCATAAAGCGTCATTTTTAAATTGATCTGTGTCGGCGTGAACAAATGTCTTTGCAATGCCTATCCTTGTGAATCCTGCTTGTATTAAAGCATTGACAATGATCTGTCTTGAATGTGAATCAACACAATGTATGTCACAAGCAACTCCATTCATATGTGAAGAATTTTCTGATCCACCAACCTTCTTGTTGTGTGTGATCGTTCTGAATCCCGAATTGATCTTGAAAGGTATGTTTGCAATTGATCTTGCTTTGTCAATCTTTTCAAGAAATTCTTGTTTCATATAAACACCAGAATTTTTAAGATCGGGCGAGTCAAATTCTGATATGTCAAAGTGTTTCACTTTTTACGCTTTATAATAAAGTTAAAAACAGAAATGAAGATTGTGATCAACAAAAGTAAGATCTTCAATGTGACTTCGATTTCTGTCAAAGATATTGCAAGAACGGTAATGTTCAAAGGTATGATTTCAAGCAGTTTCATTTTTCTAAATTTTCAATGTGTTCAATAATTAATTGTAAAATGACAACGACTGATTCATAGTCGCCAGACATCATTGCATCTTCAATGTCAATTTTTAGTTTTTCAATTTCTTCTTTTATCATAATTTGTTTGGCTTTAATACTACCGTATATGTGACACGTAAATTTCCTCCAGTATTCGAAACACCTTTGAATGCTGGTAGTAAGATGTCACCTGCTGACAATGGAAATGACGCTGAAAGATCTTCACCACCAATTGCTCGTTGTGAATAGTTTGTTCCTGGACCCGCTGAAAGATCTGCTTCAGCATATGCGACACGTGACATTGTGATCGTCTGTGAATTTGTTGCCGCATTATAGTCTGGTGTGGCGTGAAAAAGTGCCGCGGCAGATTGATTGTTTCCTACACGATAAAAGATACACTTCAATCCGACAAGTGTACAATCAAAAGGTATGACAAGTCCAACGGTTTGAATTGCAAGTGTGACATTCGTCATTGATGTTCCTTCGTCAGATGTTACCGTATTCCAAGAATGATTCGAAATACCAGAAGATGAAAGTGTCGTCCACGTTCTGGCACAAGCCGCTTGACTACTGAAGTTCATATACATATGTGAATCTTGCTTGACATACTTCATCATTTCAAGATCTTCGATCATCACAATTGATCTTTTTGCAATAGGTGTCTTGTTATGAATCCCAAGTGCTTCATTCGTCTTGACGTTTATAGGTATTGAAGTTGCTCCGACAGCCACGTTTGATGTCACTTCTGTTCGATAGACACTATTGTTTCGACCTACGATTTGAATGATGTCGCCAGTCGCCAAAGGTATTTCAAGTGCTTCGACACTGATCGGAGATGAATTGACACCAAGTTCGGCAGTCAATTTTGTGATCGGTTTAAAATTAAATATTCCTACTCCCATTAATAAAAGTCGTTTGGTGTGTACGTTACCACTTCAAGAAGTGACACTGCGTTCGTTATTGCAGTGACATCAATTTTTGTCTGATAATATTCGCCACTGATTTCATCTTTGTTTGCTATAAATTTATATCCATTCATTACCATTGTCGGATTTCCCGAAAAAGTCTTGTCAACAATACAAGCCAAAGGTGTAAAACTATATGTCGTATCACGAATGACAAAATTGTATTCTCTTAAATTTGTGAAGTCACGTTGTCCGACATAGTTTTGTTCTGTCAATATTTGTGTGATGCGATCTTCTGTTCCTGTTTGCCAGGCTTGCCAATTTTCTTCAATTGTATTCAACCAAGATGATCCGTTGTTGATTCTTATCCTTCCCCAACTTGGCGAAGCAGTTGTTGGACCGTCACCTATTCGCAAATTACCAAGATCCATTTCTTCGTTTGCATCTGAATTGTCGTCTTGTGTGACGAAGACACGTTCGAAAGGAGTATTTCCGTCAGTCGTGTATTGAATCAGTGAAGGATATGACGCAGTGTTTGCCATAATTTGTACGTCATAAACTGATGTGCCATCTGTTTGTCCGTCAGTTGTATATGAATTACCTTGTACAAAAGAAGCAAAGTATTCGACTTCGTCAGACACTGGAAGATCAGCAGTGATCATTGATACCTGTTGATAACACCAATTGTCTATGTCATTTCCTTCAGTGTACGCAAATTCATACATACTTTCTGCAATTACTTTGACGCACGATGTTTGTGTTGTTGTCCATTCCCCATTTGCTTCATCCCAATAGTATGATCCGACTTTAATCATATAGATCAAATGTACGTAGTCCATAAAAGAATCCCATCCAGAAGGAGATCCAGAAACCCTTTTCAATCTTGTACGATGATTGACACTTAAAAATGAACCACCACTTGCTTCGACATATCCCAAGTCAACCAAATTCGATTCCATATCAGCGTTTGACACAAAGTCTGAAAGATCTTGACTTGCTGAATAAAGTCCATCGTCTGCCCAATTTGAATAGACTGCACGTGTCTTCTTTAATGGTGGATAATATGTTTGACTACCTCCAGCAAGTTTGATCAAAGGTTCACTATCTCCTACCTTACCAAGATCAAAAATGATTTCTTGATATGAATAAATACCTGATCCTAATTCTCCTCCAGTTTTTGACATTCTACGATAATACCATTTTGACAAATCATTTCTCCACATATCGTGATGCACGATATAAAAAAACCCATTTGCTTGAAAGATACGACATCCGAATGCTTCAAGAATACTTTTCAAAGTGTCATACGCTGAAATTGATTCTGTCTTCACTGGATCTCCTTCGTCATATTCTATGTCACGAAATGCGTTTGGATAAAGTGCTGATCTTTCCCAAGGTGAATTTGATGAAGCAGGTGCAGGCATAGTGTCTTCATACCAGTGCGTCATATCATACCACATTGTACTTGTTGTGTAAAAGTCTTCAACACCACCAAGATAATGTTCCAGCATATTACCAACAATGTTTCTGATCGTGTATAATGAATTGACATTTCCGTTCGTACCATTGTACACGTCACGATCAAAAGGAATGTCTTTCATTAATGCTAAACCACAAGACGCCTTGATCTTTGCAAGACTTGGTGCAGACTCGTCAGGTAAAGTCATTATATCAGCAGTAATCACACCATACCAATAAGCAGAATATGAACCTCCTGAATTTGTGCTTCTTTCAACACTTATTTTGAAACGTCCTTGATCTGATGTCTGCAAAGCGTCAATGAATTCTTTTGCAGTACCAGTCGATCCGTAGTACATACCGACTTCAAGCGTTGATTCTTTCATCGTGTCGTATCGTTCTTTTCCTTTTCCTTTGTATGTTAACGTGAATCCGTTTGAATCTACCGTGAAAGGTACTTCTGAATTACCAAGTGCGTTTGTCGAATCATATATCTTGATACGATATTGAATACCGAAGTCACTTTTGAATTCACTTTTTAATGGAGTTGTTCCTAATGCCATTACCTCGCTTGTATTTTTTCTTGTCGTTTATTAGTCAAATAAATATCTTCTCCACTGATCACACCTTCAACAATGATCTTCTGTGCTTGACCACCAAGCATACCATTCAATTTTGAAAGTGGTGCGATGACTTCTGGATCGGCAGCCGCTCCGACATTATCACCGACAAGTGCCGCAGTTGGACCGAATGCAAGACCACCTTCTGCTAATGCTGGTAAAGGTGCTGATTGAATCGTTGCGATCTGTGCCGCACCCATTACACCCATCGCTATTGCCGCCGGTATACCAAATGGTGCAGGTATGTTTGCAAGTGCGTTTGTGACAGCCATCGCAGTGTTGACAATTGCGTTCATTACTGCAAACTTCTTATTGGCTTTCGCTTGTCTTTGTGCAATCGCTTTTCTTTTTTTGTCTGCATCTTGTTCAATCGTTGTGATCTTGTCTGCTTTGTCTTCTTCTGACATTGTAGAATTTTCGATCGCTTCAATTTGTTTCTGTGTTTCAAGATCAAGATTTGCAAATTCATTTGCGAATCGTTGATCAGAAACAGCCTGCATCTGTGCTGTCATATCAGAAAATACTTGCGCCACGGCTTGAATTCTTTCTGTGGTATTTCCTCCCCAATCTTCCCAACCTTGTTTCATCTTGTCAAGAACAGAATCATTCTTTTTGTTTACATCATCAAGAAAAGACATATCCATTTGTTGCGGACCCATCATACCACCACCTGTGTCTGTTGTTGTTGTTTCATCTGTTGCACCACCACCAGATCCACCACCCAAAAATCCTTTGATCTTATCGCCCAAAGTTTTGATCTTATCAACTGCACCATCAACTTGATCTTGTACATCTTCTTCTGAAATGTATTCGATGGGATCAGCGTTCATTGTGTTGTCGTATGCCGTCTTCATATTTGTTGCAATTTCTTCTCCAAGAATTGCACCTTCTTCTGCTATGACTTTTCCGATCCCTTTGTATCCGTCAACTACTGCGTCAGCAAATTCTGTCGCTCCTTCTTTAACACCTTCGCCATCAAATTTTAATGCCGCCGCGATAACTTTGCCAACTGCTTTAAATTGTTTGATCCAACTACCGATGACTTCTTTTGCGATACCCATCATTGAATTGAAGATGAATTTCACTTCTGCCCAAAGATTTTTAAATACCATAATTATTAATTGAACACCTGCACGAAAGATCATTGAATTATTGTACAAGTCGATGAAGTAGTTGACGATCTTCACAATCAATGACTTGACTGAATCCCAATTTTTATATATTAATATACCACCGGCAACAAGTGCGGCGATCACTAATCCTACCGGTGTGAATAAAGCTCCGAATGCCACCGTCAATTTACCTACTATCATTAAGATCGGTCCAATCGCCATTGCCACAAGTCCCATCGCAACAATGATCTTCTTTGTACCACCTTCAAGATTCTGAAATGCACCTAAGAATTGTCTAAACCCATTGACAAGTTTTAAGACAACAGGCATCAATATTTTTCCGATTTCAATTCCTGTGTTTTGAAGATCAACAAAAGACTTCTTCAATTGTTGTCCAGCAGTCTGATTCAAGATCTTCATACCAGCATCGACATTTCCTTGACTATTATTCATCCCGTCAAGGACTTCTGCATATGTTTCTGCCTGAAGTCCCATTGTCGCAAGTGCACCGGTCACTGCTTTGCTACTGCCGAACATATTCATCAATGCTTCATTGTTTCCTTCTAAATTTTGAAACAAGAATTGAAGTGTTCCCATCAACGATTCATCCATCATCTTACCAAGATCGTCAGTCGAAAGACCTAATCCGTCAAGAATTTCTTTTTGCTTTTCTGAAGGCTTCAGAAGTGACATCATCAAAGTTTTCATTGATGTCAACGTACCTGCGGCATCACCAGAAAGTTTTGACATCGTTGCTGAAGCGGCACCAAGTTCTTCCATCGACACACCTGCCGCGGCTGCCACTGGTATGACAGATCCCAACTTGTCCATAAATTGACCAGCATCGAATTTTCCTTGTTTCAATGTTTCGTGAAGAAGATCACCTGCACGTGCGGCAGTCATATTTTCGTCTGCGTATGCAGTCATCACAGAAGTCAATGCGTTTGCGATCGAATCCATTTCGCCCATTCCCATCGCACCTGCTTTTGCAGACACCGTCAAGGCATCGATTGCTTCTTGTCCAGAAAGTCCTGCTGAAGTAATAAAGAACAATCCGTCTGCAAGATCTTTTTGTGCGACTGCCGTCTGTGATGATATTGAAGCGACTGCGTTCGAATAAACTTGCATTTCGCTTGCCGTAGCTCCTACAAGCGTTTGAATTTTAGTCATTGAAGTTTCAAAGTCAACTGCTAATTTTACAGAAGCAACTGCAATCGCTCCAAGTGGTGCAGTGACATTTGTCGTCATAGATGATCCGACACGTTGCATCTTTTTTCCGAATCTTGTCAGACTCTTGTTGACACGTTTCAGACCTTTTTGAAAGTTCTGATCGTTCAATCCAACCATTATATTTAATGACTTCTTTCCCACTTTTATTTGATTTTATTTGTTTTTTTCAATTTCTTATTTAAACCGGTTTTTATTCGTTTTAAGCAACTTTGTCTTTTCTGTCATATGCTGATATGAAAAAGTCAAGATCTTTCAATGTGCGAAAATTACTTGGGAAGATTTTTTGCGTTATTGTTGAAAAATAATTCTTCAAATTTTACTTGTTTTTTATCTTTCTTTTTATTAGCAAGTGCAATCTTCTCGTATTTTTTTCGAGTAAATTCAGCAACTTTTCTTTTCTTTTCAATGTCAATTTCTGACTTTGTTTTGCCATCAATCGGCAAGTGCATAATGTCTTTGGGCGACATATTTGATCCTTTTTTCAAGTGCGGTTTTATTACATAAAGACACATTGTTCTTGTCATATTCCATTGATGAATTTGTTCATCTTCAATACTTTCAAGATATCCTTTTTGTGTCAATAAGAATTGACGCATTGTCATTTCCCAAAAAACATCCGGTTGAATTTTCATTCTTCCGTATGCGTATGCTTCAATCGTTTCCCAGTTTACTTCTTCACTTTTTTGGGACTCGATGTCCCTTGATCGTTTCCCGATCCCGTAGTGTTGAATTGTTCTGCGAATATATTCATCGCTTCAGACAAGATGTTTATGTCGTCATCAAGCCAATCAGATATGTCTTCAATTGTGAAAGAATATTCTTTTCCTGCTTTGCGATGTCCGTCTTTTAAACCTGCATTGATCAAGTGAACAGAATCGTCAAGTGATAAGTCTTGTCCAAGTTTTGAAAGATCATTCAAATTTTTGTTTGTTGCCTTACAAAAAAGACGGAGTGCGTTCATTCCGAATCTGATAGGCATTTGTTGTTTGTTGATTGTGATTAATTCGTACATTTTTTTTGTTGATTAGTTTAAAAGTTGAATGGGACAAGGACCGAAGTCCAAGCCCAATCAACAGAATAATTTATGCAATCGTCACTTGACCAGTCATTTCAAATGTCGCTGAAAAAGTCGAAGAATCTTCAACTCCAGAATCAACAGACACAGAAGTGCAATATCCGGTTCCTTGATAGTGATTGTCATCTGCGTTTGCAGTTGCCCATTTGATTGTCAATGCCGTACGTGCCACCCACGCGGTTATCAATTCTTCAAATCCGTTTGTCGCATCAAAGGCAGTCATTCCTTCGCATTCAATTGAAAACGATCTTTGACCTTCAAGGATTTCTCTGTAACCAGCGGAGTCTTTAGTTGATGCGTCACGTGTTTCCATAGAAAAAGAAATTGACGCTGACGTTGAATGTGTGATTGCGGTACCACCTGTATATACAAGTATGTTTGTACCATTAATAATTCCAGCAGTTTCTGCCATAGTTGTAAAATTTTAAAATGTTATAGTTTCGGTTTATCTTTTTTGACTTCTTTCTTTTCTTCAAAAAGTCCTTTCTTTTCAAGTTTTTCAAATAGTTCTTGATCTATATTAATAATGGTACCCGCTTTGACCGTTTTCAGTCCGTTGCGTTTCCAATCTTTTTTTAATTTAACTTTGTTCATAGTCTAAATGTTTAGGTTGTTCATTTTCATTGTATATTTCTAAAGTATGACACATTGTTGACATACATTGATTCGTTTCAACAATACCATATGTCTTGATTTCTCCTTTGTCATCATATGCGATGTAGTATTTCTTTTGCTCGGGATATTCTATTTTATGCAGTTCCTCCATCTGTTATTGTCCATCCTTTGTTTGTTATTAAATTCGTTCGTGCCGCTTCAGCATCTCCTCCAGCAGTATATTGACTGCTTCCAAAGTTTATTGATTCATTCAATGATACATCTTGTGCGCTCCAGCTTATAAGTAAAGCATCATAATTTGCCGTGGAG
>CAACVD010000466.1_pt1 | contig 19909 bp, 17 predicted proteins | sample 2381771 | NCBI WGS metagenome assembly CAACVD01 (sample SAMEA5211965, study PRJEB30684) | marine metagenome | biome: Marine; feature: Epipelagic; material: Water | collected 2015-10-15 | depth 15 m | reverse complement strand
AAACTAGCAGGGATTGAAACTGCTGCTACTGCTGACCAAACTGCGGCAGAAATTAGGACTCTAGTTGAGTCTGCTACTGATTCAAACGTATTTACTGATGCTGACCATACCAAGTTGAATGCTATTGAGGCTGGTGCAACAGCAGACCAAACCGCATCTGAGATACGAACACTAGTTGAATCAGCAACTGACTCTAATGTATTCACAGACGCAGACCACACAAAACTGAATGGTATCTCTGCTAGTGCTAACAACTACTCAATCTCATCTGACTTGCTAGATGAGGATAACATGGCTTCTAATTCTGCAACTAAGGTAGCAAGTCAGCAGTCGATTAAAACTTACGTTGATACAGAAGTTGCAGCAGTTGTAGCGTCTGCACCTGCGGCTCTAGACACATTGAATGAGTTGGCTGCTGCTTTGGGAGATGACGCTAACTTTGCTACAACTACTTCAACAGCATTAGGTAACAGACTAAGAGTAGACACTAACAGTCAGGGACTAACTGCTACACAACAGGGCAATGCAATAACAAACTTGGGAATAACTGCAAGCCTAGCAGAGATAAACATCCTAGATGACGGGCTATCTGCAAGTGACATACCAAGCCTCGCTGCTTCCAAGATAACAAGCGGTACGTTAGGCACAGCAAGAATACCAAGCCTTGCTGCGAGTAAAATTACTTCAGGAACATTTGCTGATGCAAGAATATCTGCGGGGAGCGTAACTCAACACCAATCAGCATTATCTATTACTGAGTCTCAGATAAGCGACCTTCAATCATACTTAACCGCACCTAGAAGCATTACAGCAGGTGGAAACACACTAGCGAACAGTGAGACACTTGCATTCACTGCTGGCTCTAATATATCGATATCTGAAAGTGCTGGTGCAGTTACAATCGCATCTACCGACACTAATACGCAACTCACAACAGAACAGGTACAAGATATAGTTGGGGCTATGGTAGGTAGTAACACTGAGACTAATATTTCAGTGACATATGATGACACAGGTGGAAAACTAAACTTTGCAAGCACTGACACCAATACTCAACTGACTCAGGAGCAAGTAGAAGACTTCGTTAACGGTGTGATTGTTGCTGGAACTAACATAACTAAGACATACGATGATTCAGCAGGAACTCTAACCATCTCTTCCAGTGGAAAGACACAAGAGGAAATAGAGGATATTGTTGCTAACTTAGTAGTAGCAGGAAGCAATGTAACAAAGACATATGATGATGCAAGTGGAACTCTAACAATAGCATCCACCAACACTAACACTCAGTTGTCAACAGAGCAGGTAGAGGATATTGTAGGAGCAATGGTGAGTAGTAATACGGAAACAAACATCTCTGTAACTTACGATGATACCAATGGTAAGTTGAATTTCAGTTCTACCGATACTAACACACAACTGTCTCAAGAACAAGTGGAAGACTTTGTTGGAGGTATGCTTGATGGAACTGAGACTTTCATCAGCGTATCTTATGATGATACTGATGGCAACATAGACTTCGTAGTTCCAGTGAAAGACGAAGACAATATGGCTTCTAACTCAGCAACACATCTCGCTACCCAACAATCAATCAAGGCTTATGTTGACACTGAGGTAGCAAGCCTAGTAGACTCTGCTCCGGGTGCATTGGATACACTCAACGAATTAGCAGCAGCGATAAATGACGATGCTACTTTTTCTTCAACAGTTACCACTGCATTAGGTAATAGACTCAGAGTAGATACCGCTTCACAGGGACTTAGTGGAACACAGCAATCTAATGCTAGAACCAATTTGAATGTGGATGTCGCAGGAACAGACAACTCAACAGATGTGACTCTTGCAACTGTATCAAACAACTATCTCAGTCTATCAGGACAGGCTATCACTGCTGGAACTGTGCCACTCTCACTGGGAGGAACTGGGGCTACATCTGCATCCGCCGCAAGAAGTGCATTAGGTGTTGATGCTGCTGGAACAGATAACTCAACAAACGTCACATTAACTGGCAGTGGAAACTATCTAAGTATCAGTGGACAAGCAATCACAGTTGACCCGATAGATATCTCAGACGATACCAACTTAACTGCTGGAACTGGTTTAACTCTCAGTGGAGATACATTGAACGTAAATGCTGCACAATCAGGCATTACCAGTGTAGGAACACTATCTGCCCTTACAGTATCGGGAGATGTAGTAGTAGATACTAACACATTCAAGATAGATACCACTAACAATCGTGTTGGTATTGGAACAGCGACACCCGGATACAAACTGCAAGTCGAAGGGTCATTCGCTGCACAAACCAAGTCTTTCGTTATTCCACATCCTACACAAGAAGGTAAGACACTACAACACGGTTCTCTTGAAGGACCGGAACATGGAGTATATCATAGAGGTAGAATAACAGGTAGTGACAATATGGGCGTATCAATCGAACTTCCTGAGTATTGGACAGAGTTAGTTGATGAGGACACAATCAGCGTTCAACTTACTGCTAATGGTGACTTCCAAATGTTATATGTAGAAAAGATAGAAGACAACCGTGTGTTCGTAGGAAACGCAGCAGACGAGGGCATTGACTGTTTCTATCTGATTCATGGTGAGAGAAAGGATGTTGGAAAGATGGAGGTTGAATACTAATGGCTAACTCAGATAAAGACATTCTAATTACACCAAACACAGGAGAGAGTACAAAACCAAAGATAGAAGTTACTGGTGCTAACAATGCAACTAAAGCAATAGAAGTCAACGATGATGGTTCTCTGACATTTAACTCTACTATTCAAGCAACAACAGGTTCTGTTGCTGATGGTAATGCTAACCTAGTCACTGGTGATGCAGTTTTCGACTACATAGCAGCACAGAACTTCGTTGCTTCGGGAGCATCTAACTTCGTGATAGGAGATATCACAGGACAAACAGCGTTGACAAGTGGGCTTGCTTCTACTGATGAATTGGTTCTCAGTGATGCTGGTGCATTGAAGAGAATGGATGTCAGTGTACTACAATCATACATGCAGAGCAATCTTACCTTTACCACTGATACTATTCTTACTACTGAGAACGTTCAAGACATAGTTGGAGGAATGGTAGATGGAGGAACAGAAACCAACATCGCAGTAACCTATGATGATACAGGAGGCAAGTTGAACTTTGTATCAACAGACACGAATACTCAACTAACTTCTGAACAAGTTCAGGATATTGTCGGTGCTATGTTTACCTCTAACACAGAGACTAGGATATCTGCAACATACGAGGATGGAGATGGAACGATAGATTTAGTCGTTGATGACATGACAGCAGACACCAACACTTTCAGAACAGTTAGATTGACTGGCGGAAACATACTAGGAGGAACAGAAGTTCTATCTTTCACTGCGGGTAGCAATGTATCTCTAAGTGAAAGTGGTGGAGAGATAACAATTGCCTCAACTGACACTAACACACAGTTGACACTACTAGACCAAGATGACATGAGTTCAAACAGTGCAACTGCTGCTGCTAGTCAACAGTCGATAAAGGCATATGTCGATAGCGAAGTTGCAGGACTAGTAGACTCATCACCATCTGCTCTCAATACCTTGAACGAACTCGCTGCTGCTCTTGGTGACGATGCTTCTTTCTCTACGACAACCGCTACATCGTTAGGAAACAGATTAAGAGTTGACGTTAGTAATCAAGGACTTACTTCTACCCAACAAGGAAATGCCTTGACAAATCTAGGTATTACCGCTTCCTTAGCAGAAATAAACATACTAGATGATGGGCTTGCAGCAAGCGATATACCAAATTTAGCGGCTTCTAAAATTACTAGTGGAACACTAGGAACTGCTAGGATACCAAGTCTTGCTACTAGTAAGATAACATCAGGGACTTTTGCGGATGCAAGAATCGCTGAATCAAACGTCACTCAACATTTGGCTGCGGGAACAGGACTTTCCCTATCAGGTAAGACATTCAGTGCAAATCTATCTGCTTCTGATATACCAAACCTAGCAGCATCTAAGATTACATCGGGAACTTTTGCAACTGCAAGGATTGCTGATGATGCTATCACAGAAGCCAAATTAAGCACAACAAATACTGCTGTGGATAACTATCTACTAAGTTTCGATTCTGCATCAGGTGGATTCACATGGGTAGCAGCAGGTGCAGGTGGAGAGAACAATCAGACAATTACAACTGGAACAGGTATTGGTGGGGCAAATAGCGGTTCAAGTGGAAACATAACTCTAGCCATTGATTCGACAGTTGCTACGCTTACAGGAACTCAAACCCTCACTAACAAAACGCTGACTTCACCGACAATAGCAACCCCAACAATAACAGGAACACTTGATGAAACAGGAGACATAGATATTTCTTCTTTGTATGGTCGTCTTAATTTCAAAAGGGATAGTAATGGAAATGTGAATAACGATGCTATCTTTTTCTATAATTCCACTAATCAGATTGCTGGCGGATTCACCTATATGCATTCATCCAATCAATTAAGACTCAGAGCAAATGGTGATGACCAAATTTACATTACAGATGGTGCAATTTATCCGCCCGTTGATAACGATGTAGATTTAGGAACTTCATCTCTCAAGTTCAAAAATTCTTACTTTGGTTTAGTTGATTCTGAGAACTTCAAGATAAATGGTGGTCAAGGTAGTGACGGACAGGTATTGACTTCAACAGGAAGCGGAGTTGCTTGGGAGACACCAACGGATACCAATACTCAACTCTCAACAGAACAGGTGCAGGACATTGTAGGAGCGATGTTTGGTTCAAATACTGAGACTAGAATAAGTGCTACTTACCAAGACGGAGATGGCACTATTGATTTAGTTGTAGATGATATGACAACAGATACTAACACATTTAGAACAGTAACTGCGGGAGGTAATACACTTGGTTCAACTGAAACTCTTGCATTCACAGCAGGTAGTAACGTAACTATTTCAGAATCCGGCGGTGCTGTAACAATAGCATCAACAGATACCAACACAAATACCCAACTTAGCACCGAACAAGTTCAAGACATAGTAGGTGCTATGTTTAGTAGTAATACGGAAACAAGAATTGCCGCTACATATCAAGATGGTGATGGCACTATCGATTTAGTCGTAGATGATATGACGGCGAATACTAACACACAACTCTCTACTGAGCAGGTTCAAGACATTGTAGGTGGTATGCTTGTTGGAACAGAAACAAGAATAGGAGTCTCCTATGATGATACCAACGGTAGAATCAATTTTGTTGTGGACGACATGACAGCAAATACACAATTGACTCTTCTTGACCAAGACAACATGAGTTCCAATAGTGCAACAGCCGCAGCGAGCCAGCAATCCATCAAGGCATACGTTGATGCAGAAGTAGCAGGTATTGTTGATTCAGCACCTTCTGCTCTTAACACTCTAAATGAACTTGCAGCAGCACTAGGAGATGATGCTAGTTTCTCTACTACAACTGCAACTTCTCTAGGAAACAGATTGAGGGTGGATGTCAGCAATCAAGGATTAACTTCAACTCAACAAGGTAATGCACTAACAAATCTAGGAATAACTGCCTCACTTGCTGAGATTAATATTCTAGATGGTGGGTTAGCAGCATCTAACATTACTGAAATATCTAATTTAACAGCAGCAGAGGGAGCACAGTTAGAGAACATAGGTTCTACAACAATATCGGCAGCACAATGGGGATATCTAGGTGCAGCAACAGGAGCAATAACTAACACAAATACACAACTGAGTAATGCAGAGGTTGTTGCTGCACTTAACTCAGACTTAGGTGGAGACATCGTATTCGGAACACAGACCGATGATGAGGTTAGATTCGGTGGAGACATATCAGGGCGTTCAGTTAATGGACAGTTTTCATCGCTACTTAGAATGGGCGGCATTCATTTCACTTGGGATAGCGATTCCTACGGAACAGGCAATAACACTAATCATTGTATCATATCAACTGAAAATGGCACTTACAGCGATAGCCTAACCATCAACTCATACGACAAGATTCGTCTGAACATGGACACCAACTCCAACAATACCGACTCGTATATTCAGTTTGGTAGGCATACCACTGGCACAGGTGGAGACACCTTCATGACGATAGCAGATGGAGGTAATGTCGGAATAGGCACTACTAGTCCTGAATCAAAACTTGAGGTAGTCGCCGCTTTAGACCCATCAGGTTCTGCCACTCAATTCACATATGCTGAGACATTGAAATTAGATGTTGAAGACAGTGATTCTGCTGAAGGCCCGTCAATAAGATTCAGACATGGTGCAACAAGTGACCACAATGCTGCTGACTATATGTTCCAAGTGAACGGTGATGGAGGTGGTATGTCTTCACACGAATACAACTTTAATTGGGGATTCAACAAGTGGTATTACACCTCCGGTGCTGATGGAACAAAGCCGATAATGCAATTCCATTATGGCGGGAGCAGTAATACTGGTGAATCACAATATGGTGTGATAAACCTAGTTAATACAGCGACTGCATTTGATGTCTATGATGGGACACATACTGGTTTAAGCCCTGCAACATATGAAACAAATCTAAGATTAAGTGCAGGTGGAGACTCATGGTTCAAAGGTGGTTCTGTTGGTATTGGAACTAATTCTCCTGCCACTGAACTAGATGTGAAGGGAAGCATAACTGCAAGCAACTCGGCTCAATCAGGAGGAGTTGGACTTAACGTAGAGAACAGTGAAGGAAAGTTCTTCATCTATACTGATGGTGGTCATCTAGTAGTCAAAGACTTCGCTGGTGATGACACATATCCATTCAAGATACAAGGTACGGCACAGAATGACACGCTGGTTGTCAACACTGGTGGAGTTGTAGATGTTAAACAGTTACAAGTTGGAAGTGGTGCGACAGTTAATTCAATCAATACTTCTTTCTCCGACAATGACACTTCTCTAATGACTTCCCAAGCAATCAAGGAGAAGATTGAGAACTATGGATATATCACTTCTCAAATGACATTCGTTCTAGAGGATGATGATGGTACTGAGGTTTCTATATCAAATGCTGAAGAGATTAAGTTCCACAGTGGAGACACAAGTGTAGACATCAACTACTCTGATATATCTCCGGGGTCAGATTCAGACCCATTCGACTTGGATTTCAGAACAATACATGCTCCTTATCTGAAAGCACAAGATGATAGGGACTTTGCTCCTGAAGACTTAGCAAATACCATTAGAGAAATATCAGGAAAATTCTCAACAAAGACAGGATTAGAGGATGGTTCAACCACTAACGCTGGTGATTATGTTGATGCTTTAGTATTGGACACATTCACAGGACATACAGGTGGAGATGCAAACCTATTGGCATTCGCTAAGAATAGCACAAAAAGAATCTACCATTATCGTGCAGACCAAGATGCTTCTGATTGGGGAACTGCCTCTACTGTTGCATATACAAGTGATGTTCCAACAACAGAAGCGATTCAGGATATTGTAGGTGCGATGTTTTCTAGTAACACTGAGACTAACATTACTGCGACCTATCAGGATGCTGATGGTACGATTGACCTTGTTGGAGTAGCAGGAGACATAACAGCAGTCACTGCTGGTAGTGGATTAACAGGTGGGGGAAGTAGTGGAGCAGTAACAGTCAATGTTATTGGTGGTACTGGCATAACTGCTAATGCAAATGACGTAGCAATAACGGCTGCACAAACAGGCATTACTTCTGTCTTTAATACAGGTTTAGCAATAGGTTATGCTGCTAATGGTGCTTCAATTGATTTCGGTACAGATAACCAAATTACATTTGCAATAGACGGTACTCAACAAATTAATTTGTTTGATGGAGGATTAATACCTGAAACTAACAATGATGTAGACTTGGGAAGTTCTAGCAAAATGTTCAAGGATGCACATTTCAGAGGCACACTAGAAGCAAATGCCATTACTATACAAGGAGTTGCTGTAACTGCGGGTGGTGGTAGTGGTGATATCACCGCAGTTGTAGCAGGTAATGGTCTAACTGGTGGAGCAACTACTGGTTCTGCTACACTCAACATCGGTGCGGGAACTGGTATCAATGTAGCAGCAGATGCAATTTCAGTAGACGTATCTGACTTCATGACCAACGGCTCAAACAACAGAATCGTAACTGCAACAGGCACAGATGGCATGAATGCAGAATCGAATCTTGTTTGGGATGGTAGCACACTGATAGTAAGTGGCGGTGCAGGAGATGCAGTATTATCACTGAGGGCAGATTCAGACAACTCAGGTGAGTTAGACCAACCATACATAGACTTCATGTTAGATGGTACTACAATTCACTCATCTATTGGGCATTCATCCGATGTCTTCCATAATGATTCAACTGACAATAACACGTTAATTATCGCTAACTCAGTAGCAACTAACGCTTCGGGGTCAGGGATAGTGTTGGCGACAGGAAGTTCAGCAGGGCATGAGAATGCAGTAGAAGCATTGAGAATCGGCCCTGATAGAAAGATTAGATTCAACGACACATACACATTCCCACTTACTGATGGTAGTAATGGACAGGTTCTAACTACCAATGGTAGTGGGAATTTAACGTTCACAACAGTAAGTGGTGGTGGTTCTTCCACTACTGGTTCTTTCTACATTACGGCAGAGGAAAGTAACTGGCAACTGAATGTTGGTTCTTCAAACGGTTTCCACTGGTCTTTCGGTAATGGTGCTGATATAGGAGATGCACCTTCTACTAACTCAAAGAACGAAGGTATTGCACTACCTGTTGACTGTACTTTGAAGTTCTTACACTTGAACTGTGCAAATGATGGCAATGAAACCGCAGGTAACAGTGCAACTGTTCAGATATACAAAGCAACTGCTGCCAACGCAACTCAATCAGCAGTTTCCAATGCTACAATAACCGCTACTGTTGCTACTAACGGACACGGTATATCTGCTACTGCTGATAAGGATATTGATTTCGACAAGGGCGATGTTATTGTTTTCCGTTCAACTACGGCTAATCAGTCAGGAATATATGTAGGAAGAGGAACGATATCAGCATACTTTGTGGAGAGGTGATTAAATGGCAGAAGAAACAGATATGGATGAATTGTGGAGTAAGATGAGAAGAGTGAGAAACGCACTGTTGTTGCAGTCGGATAAATATGTATTGCCTGATTTATGGGAAGGATATACAGATGCACAGAAAGGCGAAGTTAGAAGATATAGAATGGAACTACGAGATTGGCCTGATACAATCGACAATCCATTGAGTCTAGGAAGTAAACTACCTGCTAAACCATCCTTTGTGAAAGATGTAGACACATACAAACTTAGACTTTGAAGGAAGTAAGTGGCAACTGATTTCGCATAACACTGAAATTTTTGAATAAAAAAAAGACAAAGTGGCCGAGGGATTATTCCCCCGACCACAGTGCTTTACATTCTCTACAACGCCAAATATGTAGAGTCTCTTGCGAACCCACAACTTTACCCTTTATTCTCTGAGGGATGGTGTCCTCAGAACAAGAAGGGCATTTTTTAGTTAGGGCCACTACGGACACGCTCATCGTTAATTAGATTCTCCATATACTCATCTATGCTTTCTTCGGTGTACTTTGAGTTACCGAATGCTGCAAAGAAAAGCAGAGAAACTAGAATAACGAAGACTATCCAGCCGAACCATTCCCAAGGTGACATTACCAATCTACCTCCAATTCTTTCATTATCTCTTCATCTATGGAAAAGCCCTTCACCATCTTGTTCTCTTTTCCATGAATCCATAAATCGTATACGAGTTCACAATCTTTCAGGCAGTAATCTGCAACTTCTGAAAATCTACCGTCTTTCCAAACCAAAGGAGCATCTGCACTATCCATGAGTTTTTCTGCACCTAGAGTATTCTGAACTAAGTTATTCAGTGAATATCTTTCGCCATATGACTTATTCAGTATTCTACTAGTATCGATGTATGCCTTATCATCCAAGTATTTCTTGATGCAGTATATGTCCATAGCATTCTTCAAAACTGCCAAGTCAAATGAGACTATGTTGTGTCCCAAAAGAATACCATTGTTCTGATGATGGTCATCCAAGTCAAACTTCAACTGTGAAAGTGGTTTTACTGATACACCTGACTTACGAATAGATTTGATTGGTTCATCGATGTATACAGTTCCATGATTGCCATCCCATGTGCAGACAGTAGACACCTCAAACATGTGGGTATTACCCCAACCCCCAATTTCATGAGAGTAGTTTTTCGTTTCTATGTCTAGGGCTAGGACATTCATTCTTTGCCACTATCCCCTGTCCAAAGATTTGCGAGTTTCTTAGCCTGAGCCTCTGCTGGATTTGGTGCTTGGATTAGGTTTGGTTTGCACATCCATGCTACTAGGTGTTCTCCACCACCGACTGTTATCATCGTTGATAGATACCACCCATCCTTCCCGTATGTATTCAGGGACTCATTTATCGTTTTTGGGCCATCACTCACGTTAAACACCAAGAATTGATGTTCGTATGTATCTTTTTTACTCATTTTTCTTTTCCTCCTTTATCTTCAAATAGGTTCGCACACCTATCTTCTTGGTGTCGAACATACTGGAAATCTTTTTGAAGTTGTTGTAAACCGTAGTTTGTCCCTTCTTCGTTTCTTCTCGTACTCTTGAAAGTAAAAGTGTCTTGTTTACCCATCCTTCATCACCCTTCTTTCTCAGTCCTTCATATGCTTCTCGGAATGCATTGATGCCTACTCGTTCATGCAACGCATGGGTTTTCACCTTCAATGCTACGTCTAGCCACGACACAAGCGATTTATAGCATTGTCGAATCAGTGAAGAGGCTTGTCGTGCATGTCTTTCAGTCACAATGTACCTCTTACTTGGGTCTTTGATGTTAGGTGCTTCTGCTATACAACATAGCACAGATAGTCTTGTCATTGTCTGATTCAGTCTTGTTATGAAGTTTCCAGCAATCTCAAACACTTCAGGTCTACTGTTAGCAACATAGTTTCTCATCTTGATTGATTCGTTCTTCAAAGCGTCATTGTAGCCCTTACCAAACGTGATTGTCTGCAATGGGTCTCTCCCACTTTCATCAAATCTTTTCCTCAATGATTCATAAATAATAACAAAATTCTGTGCGAACTTCTTGATAGGTGCATCCTTCGGTTTGATAGTTCCAACTTCATCTAGAACCTTCTCTCTCAACTCATCTTGAACTTCCTGTGGAACTTCCTTAATGTAGATTAGAGTTCTTTGAATTACCCCCTTCTCAGCAATAACACTGGTTAGTGTCTTTGGTATGTATGTAGTAGCATAGATGCTTCTCTGACATCTGCACTCTATGATATCCCCATCACGGAGTTTCTTTCTGATAATCCAATTCTCTCCGTGTAGCGTATTCATGAACTTATTCAGATACATGATAACGTTCTCTTTATGTTGGGATTGCTTGAATACACCTGAGTATTCAAACTCGTCATATGCTACTAATCCACTTCCCTCAAAACCACCATCGATTTGAGTCGGTATCTCAACCCACTGCATCTCACCATTATCGTCTTCTACTCTTTCTTTGTCTATCTTCATAGACCCAATCAAAGCAGCATCAGTTGTATCATCTACTCCAAATACATCGTAGTTAACGCTATACTTCTCGTTCAATATTCTAAATGTCTCATTAGCAACAGGTCCAAAGAAGTTATACATCTCGGTTTTACCTGTTCCCGATGTTTGCATCCATATGAATTGTATTCTACAATCATCTACTCTTCTTCCACTTGGTATAGCAACCATGTCCTTACACAGTTGACCAAGTATAACGAAGAAACCAATCGCAGCAGGTATCTCATTATACTTTGAAACATCTGCTGCACTCTTCACATACTGCTCAACCACCTTCGGTAAACCAATTGTCTTCGGTTGAGACAATGGTAGTTCTTCTCCTAATCCTTCATAATACATCCTATCTTCATCATATTCATTTTCATTCATGTTATCACCATTTTATCTTCTTTATTCAGCACATCGATTACCCTCTTGGCAATCACTTTACCAAAGCCTTCCAGTTCACATATCTCCTCAACTGAGGCTTCTCCTATCTCCATGATAGAGCCGAATCTATCTATCAGGAGTTTTGCTTTCTTTACACTAATTCCTTTGATTGTGCAAATTACATCTATTCTCAAGTCTGTTGTAGCAATACGCTTTCTTATCAAACTTGGAGTATGTATCTCTCTATCTATCGGTTGCATCTTACAAACAACTGATATAATTCTAGCAGCCTCCTTTGCAGAGGACACCCATATTATGTTGCAATCAGTATCCAATATTATCTTACCAATAGCACCATCGAACTTATTTCTCAACAGTCTAGCATTTTGTTTGTTGTTAACATACATCAGATAGTTCTCAACTGCATCTCTGAAGTCACCATAAACTATCACTATGTTGTTCATGAACTTCGCATCCATGTTGTCTAGTTGATTCCACAGTCTCTTGTTGATAACAGACTGCAAGAAGTCAAACGCAGACTTTGCTTCAAAACAAACATCACCGAAGGTATAGTCACCGATGTCTAGCCATTCCTTCTCATAGGGAACGTTAATCTCCCTACAATTATGTATAACCATCTCTGCTAACTCTGAATGTTCTCTACTGTCTATCTTTAGTTTAAGCACCATCGTAATACCTCCAACATTTTCCAATGCAGTATCCTTGTGGGATAAGCACGTTAGAACACGAAGGGGCGTTGTATCCCTTATCTACAATTCCTCTAACATACTTTGAGGATGTCCTAGAATCCCAATCTAGCCAAATATCTTCTTGTGAAGCAATGGCTTCTAGTTCATCCATAATCGTCTTGTGGATTTGGTCATTCTGTTCAGAAGAGAGAACTCTCTCACCCATACTCAGTAGGTCTCGATACCATTGAACCAAATACACTCTAGCGTAGTGGCTAGGATTCTCAACCATAACTGCGTTATACAGACATGGAAGTATTGGTAACTTGCCTATTGGAACAGGTATGTCAACTTCTATCTCTGATATCTCAATCGCTTCCATCTCAGGAAAGACTACTAGTTTACTACCGTTGTTTGAAGACATCTTTCTAGGTTTCTTAGCCATAGAAAGTATCTTACTCAAAGAACCTGCTAGGTCTTCAACTACAAGAGGAATACAGAAATACGGATTTCCATTCTCGTCAGAACTACTTAGATTCATCGAGTTAGGAACTCTCCTCAATCTATTAGTCTGTATACCCGTTCTATCAAGCGTAGGCACACCATCACTGATTTTGGAATAATACTGCTGAATGCTTCTGATATCATCCACTGGTTCTCCATAGACAAAGACATGGAAGCCCTTGCCACTGAAATACATTTTGAAGATGGTATCTTCAGCGACTAATTCAGAAACTACTTTTTTGAGGTCACTATACGCATTTTCCAGTGGTTCATCGTGAGCATCGAAATCTAAGAACGCTCTATCTAAAACAACCGAGAAGTCTAGTTTTACTCCATTATTGAAGTCCTCAAAGTCATAGACTGTCGTATAACAGTTCATCTTCCCATTATAGGAATTAAACCAGTTGACAAACTCACTTCGATTTTTTACTACTGTCCTTCTCATCTGTGGTGCGTTTCTTAGATGACTTCCCGCCCACACTTCTCTTGGCATTCTCATTTTTATTTTCCTCCTTGAAAGAGACCTTTGCTTCAAGCAATTCCTCTCTTACAACTTCTGCTATCTTTATTTTCAATTGTGACATTACTGTGTTCATGTATATCTGACCGAATGGTGTTCTCTCTTCAGCAAACACCTCGGTATCCCACACCATCTTCAGTTTATCAGTGGTAGGCATTTTCTCATACAATGTCTCTGCTAAGTTGTTAACTGTGTCAGATACATTTGCTATTTCCGAGAAACTCCATACCTTTTGTTTTAATTCTTCTTTTACCATTTTATCTATCATTTTTTATTCCTCTCTCTATATTCTTTTTTTCTTCTAAAGTATTCTTTCCATTTCATTAGAACCAACTCTCCGTATTAGCAGCATCGCATATGCCGAAGAAACTACAATTTGAACAGGTCTTTGCGAAATACTTAGTTGGGAAGATACCAGTCTCGTATGAATGAATCAATTGAGCAATTCCCTTTCTTACTGCCGTTATGCTGCTTTTCTTAACTTCCTCTACATAGATGTAGTTGGCCGCAGGATAATACCATCCCCAATGGGAGATAGGTATCTCAGGGTCTAATCCCCATTCCCTCAACTTCTCATCAGGAGTATTCTCAAAGAGAATCTTGTAGAACGCCATTTCCTTTCTCATCATAGTTGTCTTCCAGTCTTTCCAACCACCAGTCTTCAACTCCATAGGAATATACCTTTCACCTTCCTTGAACATACGGTCAATGATACCCTGAAGATGAACAACATAATCTTGCTTCAATGGATACTTTGGATTCTCATCTTTATTGATTACAATCTTCGCATCCAGCATTATCTCATTGATAACTGGAACAAAGTCTTCTGTTGTTCCTTCATCTCTTGCTTCTATGAATCTGTTTGCTTCAAAGATAGACATCGCCTCATACATCTCATCATAATCATCTATCGGATGAAGTTCCATACAGTAATTGACAAGTTCTTCATAAGACATATCTTCTGCTTTCTTTATGTCGAAAGTATTGAAGAAGTCTTCTCTAGCATTGTGTATGATACTTCCTTTAATCATAACCTCGGTTGTTTCTATTGGCATTCTTTCCTTGTATTGAAACTCATATCTTTTAGGACACCATTGAAAAGAACCAAGTGAAGACTTGGATATCTTCAATATGGGATACTCTTCATTCCCATAATACTCAGGCTGCCATTGATATGTGTATTCATTTGTATTGCTTTGTCTCATTAAAACCATTCCTCCAACGTTTTTTGTCTACTATCCACTGATATCTTCTTGATATCCCAACCCATCGCTCGATAGATTGGTTCTGCCTTTTTAATGACTGATTCAGAATAGTGTGACCAGTCAGGCTCGTAATCGTAGAAGTCATCTTCTACTAGTAAGGACACATACGTTGCTTTAACGTTCTGACCTGTAACCGGATTATAGAACGTGTCCTTACTTTTTATTTTTAGATACAAGTATGTATCAGTTATCTCCTCATAGCCTTTGGAGTGACTGAATAAGACACCTGCTATACCTGAACCTATTGTTGGCCTCTTACCTTTAGTTGTTGTAAAGTTCAAGTTTGTTGCAGAGCAACATGGTTTTTCTGTCAAACTGAATAAGGTGTTTCTCCTATGACAGTTCTTACATTCAACCATGAACCTCTCTTCACGATATCTACTTCTCTGAAGTATGTCTGATAGAGGAATCTCACCTCTTAGAACTTGGTTATACATATCCTTCAGATATGTTGTTGTTTCTTCTTCAGATTTACCTTCTACCCACATGTTTAGCACTGAAAGTTGAACATCTTTGGCTAATTTAGTCAAAGAAACTCTCTTTGCAGTGAATCCAGTCATCACAAACTCCTCTTCATCGAGAAATTCACCGTCTTTCCATGTAATTAGACCTGCATTTCTGTTTTTTGTTGCTCCAACACCTAAAGTTCTGAAGTATTTCTCAAACTCTAGTGTTACAGGGTGTTCTTCTAGACCCATAACGTTAGGAAATGACTTTCTAACGTGTTCATTTAGTATTTTTAGAGTCTCCTTAGCAGTTTCAATGCTATTGTCTTCGATATCAACGTAAATTGAGTCAGTATGACCGTAAACTACCTTCATGCTAACAACTCCACTGCTATAATTGATGCAATAATCACTTTTACAAGACTGAACACTGTTCTTAGTAGTGCAAGTGTTGCAAATCTGTCCTGTGACCACTTTTCTATACTCATATTACATTCACATCCTGTAAAAGTGAGAACAAACCGTAAGTGAAGATGAAAATGAACAAAACCTTACTTGAAATGCTCAAAACCTTCCTAGTATCCTTGAAAATTTGATTCATAGCCTCTTTTCTCAACTCAGACTCTGATTTCTCAGATTTCTCTTCACTTTTGCTCTTTGAAAATTCAATATTCGCACTTTTTATTGGCATTATAGTTCCCTCACTTTGAATGCGGCAGTTCTGATTGCCTCTCTAGCACTAGCAGTTATACTAGCCGCCAAATCAACATCAGCCCACCCAAATCCTTGAAATGCAACGATTCCATAGAATGAAGCCATTAATCTCTTGACCGCAAGTTGATTGTTGTTCCACTTAACATAGTCGGATTTGTTTTTACTCTCTTTCATCATTTTCTTGTATTCATTCCTCAATACTTTCAGGTCTAGAACTGCCTGTGGCAGTAGACCTAGTTTGTCTGTCTTGTAATATCTCATATCATAGTCTTCTATATCTGAGAAGTCTTTCGGTGTTTTTATGTTCACACCGAACTCAGTTGGTGTGTCTGACTTGGTTTCCCAAGATATATTCCTAGCAATCATCATGCTTGGATATAGACCTGCGAAGTCAAATGCTGCAACCCCTAAATGAAGACCATTTGTAGCCTCACTTAGAGGGTCATAGACCATCGCACCATCGTAGTCTACCCTGTCGCCTTTCATACCCGTAGGTGCTTTCCATGAGGCATTCCTCATGAAGTATATTCCACCCATGTTAGAGGCGTAGAAACATGCATCGAATGGAGCAATCAGTAAACGTTGTAACGATAGTATCGCTTCAGTTGTAAAGTTCTCATCATCTATTCTCTTAATTAACTCAACGTCTTTCAAGGCATACTCTAGATAGGTTTCGGTGTCTTCTTGCCAACCTCTTCTGAAGAACTCATTCTTATCAGGGAACTTATCACTGACTAACTTCTTCTCACCTAGTACACTCTCAGATACATAGTCTAGAGATAGCGAAGGGAGAGTTCCCCTCTGTGCATCGTTCCATTGTCTTTCAAACGCCAAGTCTAGAGGTACGCATATTCTACCTTTGATTGGCTGGTTGATAGGGCTATACCCATCAATCCCATACTTACCATAGGATAGTTTGACCTTAGACTGAGATAGAGAGAAAGAGACACCATCTACTTCCATACATGGAGACAATGCCCTTGGGTCAAATTCATTCTCATGTAATCTCTCAATCAACTTGGGCAAGTCGAACTTCCAACCGAACCAAGAGATAAGCATGTCAGGGTCTTTCTCCCTGACCATTAGAACAAACTCCTCAAGCATCTCTTTCTCAGTTCCCGTTTCAGGTTGCCAAGTAAGAGTGTAATACTCATCATCAAAGTTATCGTAAACAACAATGGCAGTAATAGCACCATCATGCTCACCTCCTTGCATCCACTCCATATCCCAATACCACTTACGCATATCATACTCAGGAAGTTCATCCATCATATCAACGGCATATCTGTAATGATGCCTAACATCTGCTTCGTATGTTCTTTCACCTCTGTCATGGAAAAAGGTCTTCACCTTGTTCATGTACTTACTGTGACTAGGATACCAAGTAACCTTGACCAGTTCTATACCTTGAAGATTCTTCCAACCACCTGATTCATATGTTAGACTCATAGCGAAAGAGACATTCTTCTTGCTTCTATTCTCCTTGATGTAGATAGTGTCTCCATCTAGTTTGACAGAACGTGCATTCTTCTCTACGAAGAAGTGGGGTTGAAACTTGTTGAAGGAAACTAAGTCCTCCTTTCTCTCACCATCTTCACGCCATCTAAGACATATACCTGCATTCGTATTCGTAATTATCATAATATCACCTTGCGATGTAAGGGGCTTTAATCAGTACCCTGTTCTCTGCCTTCCAAATAATAGGAGACTCGTCTTTCAGAAATATCTTCACTTCCGTATTCTTCGGGAAGAACTTGTGAAACTGACCAGTCACCTCCACAGTGGAAGACTCTCCTTCATTGGATGTTGTAGGAACAACGACATCTACCTTATCGATGTCAGACTTCCTGCTTGAGATAGTAAACTGCTCGCCATCGGAATCAAACAGATACCTAGCGTTGTTGATAACATCACATGTCTTGACCGCATCAGTAAGGTTGTCTGAGTTAGTAACTATGATAGTCTCAAATTCCACACTACCGAACATTGGGTTAGACTCATCAATATCATATCCCTGAATCCTTGCAATCATTGCAGTGCTAGGGTGAGAAACGACAAGGGGAAGTGAGGCATTTTTACTGCCATCACTAACCTTGACGTAATCTCCAATCTCGATTAGAACGTTCTCATCAAACGTCTTCAGATACTTCAATGTCTTCTCAATCTCTATTGTGACTAATCCAACATCCTGCTCCCCACTACTAAGTGTCTCTATCGTTATACCACAGACAGTTGTATTGTCTGCATTATACAATGTGAGACTTGAAGAAACAGAATTGAGTTCCAACATAGCGTAGTCAGAAACTTGACTGTTCTTAGCAGTGTCTCCGTTGTGGTATTTACCTTTCATCTGTATATCTGTCAACGCATCACATAGCGTTTTTGTGTTCATTCGTATTATCATATTTATTCCTCATTCAAAGTTCACCTGCTTTAATCTCAGGGAAACCGTTCCAATCTACTTTACCATCTTCAATGGTTAAGACCTTCAATCTCTTTCCAATCATCTCAGGCTTCCTAGCACTTGCTTCAACCATAGCGGTGAAGGTCGCACCATTCTTCCTAATGTCTCTAGACATCCTGACTGTTGCAGTAAAGATGTCTTCAGTTGAAGAATGCCAGTTAGCCTCAACACCAATAGGGTTGGGATTACCAGCATACTTGTCCTTAGAGTGTGCAATCACAATTCTGTGACATGGCATCTCTAGTATCTGCTTGTGCAAGAAGTTCTTGTAAGGTGTGTTTCTATCACCCCAAACATACGGTGGTTGCTTGATAACTGTATCAGCATCCATACCATGCTTCTCACGCATCTTAGTCTCACATACATCTGTTAGGAGTTTATCTGCTCCATCTACGATGACTGCCTTCAACTTGTCTTCCTCTAGTGTCTCTAGAGCCATTTGGTAAAATGCTCTTGCATTATCCATAGTCTCATCGAAATCAACTAGACTTCCATCTTTCCTGACTATCGGGTTGTATACTATCAGATTCTCTATGTTTCCATAGTGATTCCTCTTCACATCTATTGCTCTGTTGTCGAAGTCGAACACTAGAACTTTCATATCATTCTTAATGTCTTCTTCCGTCAACAAATCCATAGCCGTTGCTGACTTAGCAGACTTGGGTTCTCCCCAAATACCAAGACACAGGAATGACTTGTTGTTCTCCTGAGCCTGTTTTATCTGCTCAAGCATGGCCTTCTTACGAAGAGCATACTTACCCTTATCAGATTCTTTCGTTTGCACTGCCTTTGTTTTATCGTTGTTTGTCCAACTCATATCTATCACCATTTTTATAATCATCAGGATTAAATGAAATCCCTTTCCATTGTTTTAGTAGTTCATTAAGTTCTACAAGAGACAATTTAACTCTCACATCCTTGGATTCAAAGTGAAACTTTGTCCAATAGTCACCCGTATCGGGATTGTACTTCCAAGTTAGGAAGTCTACGCTATCCATAAGAAAAGCAAAACTTCTCCCATGAATAACGAGACCTCCATTGGAATCAGTAATCATACCGTATTCCATTACGAACACCTCAGTCGAAGAACCAATCTTCATCTTCTTCTACGACATCAATCTGCTCAGGGCTTCCACCACGATTGCTCACGACAAACAGACCTGAAACGTTGATACTTGTTGGGTTCTCAGCAGACTGAGAAGTTCTACCCACTACGATTATCGAAGAACCGATACCGAAGTTGATGTCTACATTCTCAGGTATCCAGCAGGTTGTGCCACTGAAACCATCTCCATCCCAATCAATCTCTGTGTTGAAGTCATCCAAG
>CAACVD010000465.1_pt1 | contig 19989 bp, 25 predicted proteins | sample 2381771 | NCBI WGS metagenome assembly CAACVD01 (sample SAMEA5211965, study PRJEB30684) | marine metagenome | biome: Marine; feature: Epipelagic; material: Water | collected 2015-10-15 | depth 15 m | reverse complement strand
CACTACCAAACAGAAAGTTTGTCAAGATCCCTACAAACGTGCTTGGACAAAACAACGATATCACAAAAGACATCTTTGACATGATTGATAAAACATACAAAAACATCGGTGGATATCCAGACTTTAAAAAGTCAGCCGATCTTCCTGATAATCACACAGACTGGTTCGCCGCAGATGTAGACAAAGACCCAGACGCAGATATAACTACGTTTGGTAAAACGAAAGCAGGAAACTTCAAACTTACTGGTGCAGCATCAGATGGGTCTGAACCGGCGAAGGCATTTCTTATCAATAAACTTGGTAAGTTGATGAAAACTCCCGGCAACTACGCAGAAGCCAGTGACGCTCTTGCTCATGTTCTTATGACTAGAAAAAATGTTTCCTTTGTCGGAGATGAGGATAGTGTTCAAAAACTTCTTCCGGGCAAATCATTCACGTTTATTGGTAAACACCCTGATGGCAAATATCCAAATTATACAGGGTGGTATACAAGAAACATTGGCGGAAAAAAACTTCTTAAGATTATTTTAGGAAATCCAAAAGGTGTTCGGGTGGAAAAGCCTTGACAGGAAGGAAACGAATGGTAGAGTGCTTCTATGAACATCTTCGCAGTAGACGAACATCCTATTCGTGCCGCACATCAAATGGTGGACAAGCACGTTGTCAAAATGATTCTGGAAGCGGGTCAAATGTTATCCACTTCCCATCGTGTTCTTGACGGCGACGAATACTACGATAAAACTAAAAATGGACGGCGAATTAAGCGATGGAGTTTGAGTGATGAACGTGAAGATAAACTTTGGAAAGCATCGTTTGTCAATCACCCATGCACAAGGTGGACGATGGAAAGTCGCATGAACTATCGATGGCACGCAACACATGCTTTGGCGTTGTGTCGTGAATACACACACCGATACGAAAAAACGCATAAAGCACAATCACTGATTGAATATCTTTTTAATCGTGAGCCTATCAATATTGCTTCGAAAGAACAAACAAAGTTTGCTATTGCAATGCCGGATCAATATAAGGTAGAGTGTCCTGTCGAATCTTATCGAAACTACTACAGAGGAGAAAAGGCTTACTTCGCAAAATGGAAAAATCGTGAAGTGCCGGACTGGTGGCAATGAAACTAAACAAAGGTGATACCGTTTTGGTTACTGGTGGTGCAGGATATATTGGTAGCCATATTACACTTTCCTTGCTTGACTCTGGACATGAAGTGATCGTCGTTGATAGAGATGACACTGCGTGCAAACATCTGCAAAAGTGTTTGAGTCGAAGAAAAAAACTTAAAGTCTATAACGCTGACATTTCAAACGATGTCTACATGGATGGCATCATGACAAACAACGATATTAAAGCCGTTGTTCACTGTGCCGCTGATATTTCTGTTCCAGAGTCCATGGACAACCCGTTGAAATATTATGAAAACAACGTAGGCAAAACTCTTATTCTTTTGGAAAGAATGAGAAAACACAATATCAATTTGTTTGTCTTCTCCTCGTCCGCTGCCGTATACGGAGCCACAAAAGAGGCGGACATTCTTGAACTAACTGAGCAAACACTTTGCCGACCTATTAGCCCGTACGGCGAATCAAAGTTGATGGTCGAAACTATTCTTCGAAAGCACTCGCTTCGGAATCCAAATTTTAGATATGTTTCGTTTAGATTCTTCAATGTCGCCGGAAACGATATTGGAAACAAAATCCAAGATATTAGATGGAGAAAAAAGCATAACTTGGTTCCGAAATTGTTCGCCAGTGTTATTGATGAAAAAAATGACTTTGAGGTGTATGGAACCAACTACGACACGAAAGATGGTTCGTGTGTTAGAGATTATGTTCATCCATATGATATAGCGTCCGCTCATATGATTGCCTTGAAAGAGGAGAAGGTCATCGGAACTTATAACTTGGGTTCATCAAAAGGATCGTCAGTATGGGATGTCGTAAAAGCCGCTGTGAGTATTACAGAGTTTGAGATGGAGATTTTGAACGGGCGAGTAAGAAAAGGCGATCCGCCAATTCTATTGGCAGACTCAACAAAGTTTAGAGAAGCCACAGGTTGGGAACCCATTTACAATCTTGATGAAATTGTAATGACCGCATACAAAGCATACAAAAAGGTTAAGTAATGAATGAAAAACAAAGAGAAGTATATCTCATTGATTTGATCGAAGAGATTTCTGAAAATATCGAGTCTGCTTATCATAAAATTTTGAATGATGAAAAATTTGTTATGCCAGATTTTGAATCAATTATCAAAAAAAGAAATATTACAGAAAAAGAGTGTGAGGCGGTTTGCTCTGCTTTTTCACAACCATTCAATGAAATGCATGATTTGATTGAGGGTGATGCAGAATTAGAGAAACAATATTCTTTCTTATCAACCGAAAAAAGAAAAAGTATCGTAAGTGTGCTAGATGCCCTTGTGAACTCTTGCTTGTCGGTGTATACTGATACACAACCTGATTTTCAGGATTTAAAGGAGAATATTAGAAAGTTAGCAAAAGATGAAAAAGAAGAAGCACAATAAAAGAAACAATGACCGTAAAAACTTTGGTGGTCGGGATCGCGGAGAAAAATTTAGTGCTAAACGATCAATGAGAAACACCGACCAACAAATGATTCGAAACATCAACTCAGGCAAAATCAAAGCCGAAGACTTAGAGGAATATTATGACGATCACGGATAAAGGATTGAATTTGACAAAACAAACTGTTGCCATTCTGAAAAGCATGGCGGGCATCAACTCCAATGTTCATGTGATGCCGGGCAATGAACTTGTGACAGTTTCTCCCCAGAAAAACATCATGTTCACGGCAAAGGTTGACGAAACTTTCCCGACAGAATTTGCAATCTATGATTTGAATCAATTTTTGTCCACATACTCGCTCCTGAGTGATGCAGAAGTGGTGTTTGGTGAGAATCATTGTGTGATTACGTCCGGTCGCCAGTCTTGTAAATACCACTATGCTGATACGAGGCTCGTAGACGGCTGTAGACCCCCCTCTAAACTCTCCATGCCAGAGGTCAAGGTTGCCTTTGATCTGCCACAGCAAGAACTCACAGACCTTCTGAGAGCCTCTGCCGTCCTTCAACTCCCAGATATCATGTTTACCAATGACGAGGGCGTGGTGAAGATCGTGGCGTTCGATAAGGAGAAGGCAAACACGACCAACAAGTATGAAATTGAAGTGACTCCGAAAGAAATGTTGCAAAATTGTAACTTCAAGATTTTTATCAAATCAGAAAACTTGAAGATTCTTCCGGGCGACTATGAAATCTTGCTCCATGAGACTTTGGCGATTCAGATGAACCACGCCGATATTGAGGCAAATTATATTCTTGCCGTGACCAGTGACTCTGTTTACAATGGACTGTTATGATGAAAGAACAATATCTTTGGGTGGAAAAGTATCGCCCAAAAACAATCAAAGATTGTATTTTGCCGCCGGAATTGAAGGAGACACTACAAGCGATTGTTGACTCTGGTGAAATGCAAAATCTCATGCTATCTGGTGGTCCGGGTTGTGGAAAAACGACTGCGGCATTGGCAATGTGTGATGAGATGGGTATCGATTCCATCAAAATCAACTGCTCAGAGGATGGCAACATTGACACTCTGCGAACAAGGATTCGTGACTTTGCCTCAACACAATCATTGATCGCGGGGAAAAAGGTAGTGATCCTTGATGAGTTTGACTACGCCAACGCGAATAGTTTTCAACCAGCACTTCGTGGGTTTATCGAAGAGTTTTCTGCAACCTGTAGATTTGTCCTGACTTGTAATTTTAAGAACAGAATCATTGAACCTCTACACTCTCGATGCACTTGTATTGACTTCAAGTTTAGCAAAGAAGAGCAAATGAAAATGGGTTCCAAGTTTTTGCAAAGACTTGAAAAAATCCTAACAGATGAAAGTGTAGAGTATGATGGCAGGGTTATTGCAAGATTGATCATGCGACACAGCCCCGACTGGCGACGAATCTTGAATGAGTGTCAGAGATATTCTGCTACGGGAATCATCGATACGGGCATCTTGTCTGAGATTGGTGATGTGGGTGTTCACTCCTTGATGGAAGTTCTAAAGAATAAAGAATTTACAAAGTTGCGTCGATGGGTGGTTGATAATTCAAACAATGATGAATCTGAAATCTATCGAAAAATTTATGATGGCTTGAGTGATTACTTGAAGCCACAGTCTGTCCCTGCGGTCATCTTAATTTTGGCAAACTATCAATACAAGGCTGCCTTTGTTGCTGATTCAGAGATTAACACGATGGCGTGTCTGACCGAGATCATGATGGAGGCGATGTTTAAATGAGCGACCTCTTTGTTTTCACTGAGGCTTTCAATTGTGGAAGACTATTGATCCCATTTTTGGATTCGTATTTCCAACACCACGACGAAACAATCCATATTGTAATGTCAAAAAAGGATATCGAAGAGGCGGGATCTGTCTTACAAAACCCAAAGGTCATGGTGATTGATGTCACCGATGATGAAAACTTTAATAGATTTTGGGAGCATGGTCATGCAGGAACGGCTCTTGCGTTTGCCTCTGCCATTCGATTTTGGGGTGCAGGTAAAAAGATAATTCACTTTGACTCTGACGTTTTGTTTAAACAAAACTGTATTGATGAAATCGTCGAACATTTGAATAATGGTTATGCTGCCGCAGGTCCGATGAGAGCCTATAAACATAACTTAGGTGGTCACAAACAGTATGCTAATCATCCTGATGCCATTTCAACTTACGCCTTTGGTGTGGATTCAACAAAGATTCCAGAACAAGAGTTTTCACTTTTTATACAAATGTGTCACGGGCGAGTTGATCCAACAGGCAGAGAGGTTCTTGACTTTTTTGATCCAGTCACCTTCTCTATCATTGATGCGGGAGGAAAAGTAAAATATCTTTGTGAAAAAGATTGGGGCAGCACAACCCACGAAGGGTCTTTAGACAACGGATTTGAAAACAATGTTCACTTTAACGTCGGAAACAAAATCGTTCATTTTGCTGGCGTAGGCAGTGGTCTTGCTTTCGAAAAAGGTAGATCCTCTCCACTAGTAAATCATAATTTGGGATATCTCAAGTGGGCTTTGGGAAGATGGTCACTTTACTCAAAACTTTTATTTGATGAAGAGGTTTCTTGTCCTGACGAAGCAGTTTACTCAGAACTTACTGGTGTAAATGAAGGCAAAAAGATGTGGACTGGTGGCGGCTATGATGATAGTATCTACGAGTCAATGAAAAGAGAGTGTGTTGAATGAGTGACATTGGAATTATTGGAAATGGTTTTGTTGGGGGAGCAGTGGCATATGGATTTCGTGATCAAAAACCTTTGATCTATGATATTAACCCCGAAGCATCCACACACAGTTTTGATGATGTTGCAAACTGTAAATATCTTTTTATCTGTCTACCCACACCAATGGTCAGTGAAACTGGTGGTGAGGCAAACACCAGCATCGTTGAAGAATGCTTGGATAAACTATACCACAACTTCGATCAAGTGATCATGCTTAAATCCACCGTTCCCGTTGGCACAACCAAAAAATTGGCTGAGAAGTATCATCTGAGAAACTTGGTTCATTGTCCTGAGTTCTTAACCGCTGCGAATGCAAAGCATGATTTTGTAAACGCTGACAGGACTGTGATCGGATCGCCATATCTTGAAGATCGCCTTGGAGAAAAATACTCTGAAATGGCAAAAGAACTGTTCTTGAAAGTTTTTCCCGACATCCCCGTTTACACCATGACATCATGTGAGTCAGAGATGGTGAAGTATACGGCTAACTGTTTTCTTGCGACCAAGGTTGGTTTTTTCAATATGATTTTTATGCTTGGCGAAAAGTTGGGCTTGGACTACAATCGGATTCTCGAAGGAGTTTTATCTGATCCTAGAATCGGCAGATCACACACGGCAGTCCCCGGTCCCGATGGAGACTATGGATTCGGTGGCACATGTTTTCCCAAAGATGTGAATGCGATGATTGAAAGTTTACAGAATCATGGTGTCTCTCCTAGTATTTTGGAATCTGTTTGGAAGGATAACATGCAATATAGAAATAACTGGGACTGGGCAAAGAACGCATCAGCGGTTAAGGCAAATGAAATTATCTGAATATTTAAACGCGATTAATCACTCCAAGGACGATCTCCTTGTTGACGAACATGCTGAAAAAAAGTATGTCCCCTTTGTGGTGAATCGTTGTCTGTCATACTTTCCTGACACGATCATGCAGGCGAACGAAATGAATATGTTGCCGAATGCAGAAAAAAAGATGCAGTTTGATTATCTTCGGCATTCTGTTCGAAAACGTAAGCGATTTAGCAAATGGCTAAAAAATGAAACCGATCCTCGACTCGACTCAATAAAATTATTTTACAATTGTGGGGCAAAAAAGGCATTGGAGATTATCGCTGTTCTTTCAGACGAACAAATTGATGAAATCCATGAGAATATTCTGAAAATGACTGTCTCCTAAATACTTGTGACAGCGATGTGATCTGTCATTAGTATTATGGAGTTGAAATGGACACAGATAAAATAGTGGAGAGTCTGGTCGAGGTGCGTCTTTCTGACCCTCAAGACTTCCTAAAAATCAAAGAAACATTAACGAGAATCGGTGTGTCCTCTAGAGTAGGCAATAAACTTTATCAGTCTTGCCATATTTTACATAAAAGAGGAAAATATTACATCACACATTTCAAAGAACTTTTTGCCCTTGATGGTCTTCCATCGAAAATGTGCGAAGAGGATGTTGGCAGACGAAATGCAATCGTGGGTCTTCTTTCAGAGTGGGGACTCTGTGAAATTGTAGAACCGTCCTCATGTGACGATCCTATAACATCACTTCGACGAATCAAAATTCTATCTCATAAGAATAAAAATGAGTGGGAACTGATCCCTAAATACCACATTGGTAAAAAGCCAGCAAAGGAAGAAGAATGAAACCACCGAGCAGAAAATCGTGTTACAATTTCAGAGTCACTGAGGTAGCCCGTGTTGTTGACGGCGACACGATTGATGTTGTGATTGACTTGGGGTTTGACTTGTATAAAAAAGAGCGTGTTCGTATCGCTGGTGTAGACACACCTGAAAAAAGAACTAGAGATCTTGAAGAAAAGAAACTCGGTATTGATGCCACAAACTGGCTCAAAGATCAACTGGACTCTGCTATCTCTGGTGAAGATGACTTGGTGATTCGAACTGAACTTGATGGTGGCTTTGGTAAATATGGTAGACTTCTCGGCTGGCTTTACATCGGCGATGAAACTGTATCGATTAATGAAAAAATGATTGCAGAGGGCTATGCGTGGGAGTATGATGGTGGAACTAAAAATAAGAATTTCCAAGAGTTGAGGGAGATTCGAAACTTGGCGTGAAAGGTTTGTGATGCAACTGGATATTCGTAATGTAAGAACTCGTTGGATTAACGTCGATAAAGACGAACAAAAAGCAAAAGAAATGGTCGAACTTTTTGAAGCAAAAGAGTTTACCGACCATCAGAGATTTTCAGCCGTTACAGGTATCGAGCCTCATGAGGGTGTTGTCCGTGGCGAGGAACACTATCGTAATTGTGCAGAGTCTCACTTCAAAATTTTAGAGGAAACTATTCTTAAAGATGGTAAGCCAGTCCTGATTCTTGAGGACGATGTTGAAATCAATGCTGGTGTCTTTCAAGATAATCTACCAATCCCCGATGATGCCGATGCGGTTTACTTGGGAACGTCACACGGTGACGGAAACTACGAGGCTATCGACTTAAGAAATGGTTGGACAAAAATTCAAAGAGTTTTTTCCACACACGCCATTCTACATCTCTCTGAAAAGTTCGCTCAGGGAATGGTCGATGTGGGTAAGAGATGGATATATGAAATCAATCGACCGTTTGACGTTGGAGTTGCATATGATGTGCAACCACATTGCGTGGTATACGCTCCAAAGATCCCATTCTTTTATCAAGCCGATTCAAAAAATACTGTGAACAAGTGGGAGCATCTCACAAAAACTCCACTTAGAACAAAAAAACCATTTAGTCTAGGAACCATAGGGTGATCACTTTTCCGCTTTTAGGATATTGGGGTAGGCTGGGCAACCAAATGTTTCAGTATGCCGCCCTCATGGGATTTGCAAAAAAACATGACTATGAATTTGGTATTTGTTTTAATCATGCAAATGTTTACGGCGGATTTGCAAATCACAAAGAAAGACTTCAACTTTTAGACTGTTTTGAATTGTCTTGTGAGGACACAAAAGGCGGACTTCACGAAACGACTCTTGAAGAAGTTTCCGTTGAGCATGACTTACCGGATAATATAAATCTTCATGGCTACTACCAATCTGAAAAATACTTTAAGCACATTGAAAATGAAATAAGACAAGAATTCTTTTTTAAGAAAGAAATCAGAGAAAAGGCGGCTGCTATTCTCCCACAAGATGTTTGTGTTTCTGTTCATGTAAGGAGAGGCGACTACGTTAATCTCTCTCACATTCACACTAATTTGGGGGCTGAGTATTACAAAAATTCACTTGATCATTTTGAAGGCTATAAACCAGTCTTTATTTCAGATGACATCGAATGGTGTAAAGATGAGTTTTCGAATATTCAAGATGCTGTTTTTGTGGAGAGTGAGTCTGAATACGTTGATATGTGTGTGATGACAATGTGTAATGCTCATGTAATCGCCAATAGTAGTTTCAGTTGGTGGGGATCATGGTTAGGGCAAGGAGAAACCATTGCACCAAAGCAATGGTTCACCGGAGAGCAAGGACCGACTGAGTGGGAGGATGTATACTGTGAGGGATGGATTAGAAAATGATCAAGGCGTTTAATAGATTCGATCAATCTTTTTTACCTATTTTTGAAAAATATGCTGACGATCCAATGGATCGTAATATCCTAATCGACGCATCTGTTTTGCTGAGTAATGAACTCCCCGAGGCAGAAAATTCTGTCGCGTGGCTTACTGAAAGTATGCCCGTGCTTAATCACTATGGTGAGATGATGTTTGATCAAAATCCTGATGTCACCTTTGAAAGTGTATTAATTAATACAATTAGACAAAATGCGTTGAGGTCTAAACGAATTTATACATGGGATAAAAGGTTCGCAGAATTTGACAATGCCATCATAACAGATCCTCCGTTTCCGTCTTGGGTGAGTGATGAAGACTCAAAAATTTATGATAAAACAGATAGTGTGTGTTTCATAACATCAAACAAAGCATTTACTCCCGTGCAGGAAACAAGAGTTCGAATCGCAGAACATTATAAAGGCACAGATACTCTTCATGTGTTTGGTCGCGGATACAATGAGATCGACAACAAAGTGGATGCTCTTGCTTCACATAGATTTTGTATTGTGATTGAAAATGCGGTCATTCCCGGTTGGCACACCGAAAAGATTTTAGATTGCTATAGAGCGGGAACGGTTCCAATCTATGTTGGCGATCCTTGCATCGGCGACAAGTTCAACACTGATGGCATGCTTTTTCTGAAAGAAGGGGACATTCTTGATGACACCCTAAATAGTTTGAATGAGGATCTCTACCAAGAGATGCTACCTCATGTAAAAGATAATTTTGATCGTGCTATGAAATACAACAACATGCCACATCGTATTGTGCATGAAATGATTGAAAATGAAAGGCAGTTTGAGAGTGAGTGAAAATTTCTTTTCCATCGTAATGGTTGGTTATAATTCAAAAGAGTGGATCAATAAAGCGGTTGAGTCTGTTCTTGCACAAAACTATAAAAACTTTGAAATTGTTGCCGTCGATGCAATGACTGATGACGGAACCTACGAGGCTCTTCAAGAATATGAACATCTCGATAATTTCAAGTTGTTTAGAAGCCCCAAAAGATCATTTCAAGTTGAGAACACTTTATTTGGTGTAAAACATTCAAAGCCAAATTCTATTGTTGTTACACTTGATTTTGATGACTGGCTTCCTGACGCAGACACACTTACAAGACTCGATGAAGTTTATACAGAAGATGTGTGGATGTCTTACGGAACATATTGTGAGTATCACGGTGACGACAGGTATCGAGTTTTCGAAAAAGGATTCTTTCACAGATACCCTGACGAAATCGTAGAAAGTAATGATTTTAGATCATATCGATGGCTTGCATCACACCTTAGAACGTTTAGAAGAGAATTGTTTTTGTCTATCGATGACAATGACTTGAGAGATACTGATGGTGAATACTACAGCATGGCTGGAGACTTTGCCTTCATGTTCCCAATGCTTGAAATGGCAGGAGATAGATTCGAATATATTCCGAACGTGATGTACGTTTACAATAGAACCAACGTTTTGGCAGAGGACAAAGTTGACCATTTGCAGACAGAGCAAAGAGGTGTAGTTAGACAAGAGCAAACGGCTGATAGAGTCAGACAAAGTAAACGATACTCTAAATTAAACTCTCTTCCGTATCCTCTTGAGGAGTTGAGTCAATGAGATACTTAGTCACTGGTGGTGCGGGCTTTATTGGATCAAATATCGTTGACAGATTGGTGAGTGCCGGACACACGGTTCGTGTTATCGATAACGAGTCATCCGATGCCCACGATTATTTTCACTGGAACACAGACTCAGATAATCACAAACTGGATATTTGTGATCACGACAAAATCAAACCTCTTTTCAAAGGTATCGACACAGTATTTCACTGTGCCGCTGAAGCAAGAATACAACCAGCGATCAAAAACCCTTTGCTCGCCGTAAAAACTAATTCTTACGGAACTTGTTCAGTTTTGCAGGCGGCAAGGGAAATGGGTGTTAGACGAGTCGTATATTCATCGACCTCATCAGCCTACGGACTAATCAATGAAGTCCCTCAAGTTGAAACACAATCTGATGATTGTCTTAATCCTTACTCCGTTTCAAAAGTTTCTGGTGAAAAGTTGTGTAAAATGTATTCCGATTTGTTTGGTCTTGAGACTGTAGTTTTCAGATACTTTAACGTTTACGGAGAGCGTCAACCACTTCGTGGACAGTATGCTCCTGTGGTCGGTTTGTTTTTGGAACAAATGAAAAAAGGAGAGCCACTTACTATTGTACCCGATGGTGAACAAAGAAGAGACTTTACACATGTCTCTGATGTTGTGAGTGCAAACATCCTTGCGTCAACTGTAAAACTAGAGACATACGGACAAGTTTTCAATGTTGGAACTGGAACAAATTTTTCGGTAAACGAACTTGCAAAAATGATTTCTGATAATACAATAATGATCGAGCCACGTTTAGGCGAGGCACGATTTACACGGGCAAACAATGAAAAAATCAAAAGGTTTTTGGGATGGGAGCCAAAGGTGAAATTTGAAGATTGGATCAATGGGGCAGTGAATGACGCAAAATCTCAATGAGATTGAGACTCTAAACAGGCAAGGGCATGAACACCTCAAAACTTTCATGCACCATATGTTTATGAATGCAGATCAAGCGGATTTACAACGCTTTCTTTCTAGTGCGCCAATCATTGGTGATTCTCAAAGGTGGTACTCAAAATCAAAGGGTAGACTATTAGAGAAAGGCGACCGTGAGTTTTCAATGTTTGGTGTATTGACCGGAATCCTGTGGGGAAACATTGATCCTCAATCTTTTTTCAAACACATTGAAGCCAACGATAGAAATTACATTGATAGAGTTCTTAGCCTTCGTCGTAAACCAATAAATTATGATTTGATCAACGCGGATCGTTACAACACCAACGTCACTGGAAAATATAACATTGTTGTTCCTATCAGAGAAAATGACAATCAAAAAATTAGACTAAATCATGCTAATGCTCTTTTGGTAAATTTGCACAGACTACTCAAAGATAGACCCGACTGGAATCTGACTTTTTACATTCAAGAAGATTCGGGTGATCCGATTTATAAAAGCACCGTTTCATTAAGCAAAAAGTTGGGTTTCGAAAATTTCTCTGCGTATAGAACACCGAAACGTCACCCAATTTACAACACTGACATGTTCATGAATAAATCACTGTGCTTCAATCATGTTCTTCGTGAAATGAACTTTGAGTGGCAAGTAAATCATGATGTTGACCTTCTTGTGACCGAGGAGTTTATTAGTGGGATCGAAAACCAAAACAGCCCAACATGGTATCAACCATTTTATGGTGGGCGTGTTATTTACATGTCTGAGAAAAAAACCACAAAAATTGTGACACAATACTCAAAGGGGGAACAAGTGGATTTGTTGGATTATGTTCCCAAAACACAGGGTGGTAGTCATATTCCACCAATGGCTGATCTGAAAGCCCCCGGTGGATCTCTTGCGATTAGAAGAGAGAACATGCTTTCGGTTGGTGGGTTTGATCCACAAATTGTTTATGGCTACGCACCAGAGGATTCAATTTTTTGGAGTAAACTTGAACTAAAAAATAATCCAAATCTAAAACAACAAAATGTTCATCATGCTGGAAACGGTGCGTTATATTGTCATGATGAAAAGGCAGAGGCACTTCATATGTGGCATCCTGTTGGTTACTGTGATGTTGACAATATGTTTGTTCCAACTATAATGTCAGTCTGGTTGAGATACACGACTGATTGTAAAAAACGAAATGAATTTATAAATTCTTTGGAGAATATTTTATGAAAAATGTTGCGATGATTCCAGCGAGGCTTGGAAGTAAAAGAGTCCACAATAAAAATCTTAGATTGATCAATGGAAAACCATTGATCGGTTACATCATCGATGCCGTGAAGCGGTCTGGTGTTTTTGATGAAATCTATTTGAACTCAGAGTCAGACATCATGAAAACTGTCGCTGATGACTATGGTATCAAGTTTTACAAAAGACCTGATGCTCTTTCAACAGACGAAGCCACGAATGATGACTTTGTTCTTGATTTTATTAATAATGTAAAGTGTGATACCCTATATCAATTTTTAGCAACGTCACCCTTCATCGAAGCGGCACACATTATTGAATTTTTTGAAATGATGAATGACGGTGATTACGATACATTAATCTCAACCACCGATGTGCAGATCGAGTGCATATACGAAAACAAGCCACTCAACTTCAAGCAAAAAGAAAAAACACCACCCTCGCAATCACTGACCCCCGTAAAGGCATATGCTTGTGGCTTGATGGCATGGAAGTCTGGAAAGTTTAAAGAAAATATTTCCGAGTATGACTCTGGCTATCACGGTGGAAGCGGAAAGACAGGTTTTTACACGCTCTCTGGATTTGCAACAGTTGATATCGACACAGTGGATGACTTTTCCCTTGCGGAGCAAATTATGGGTAGTCGTTATATGCAGTCATATGTTGATCCACAATACTACGATCCAAGACTTCACAGCGGCATCTACGAAGAAAGAGATGTTCCAACGATCATCAGAGATGATGGCGTGAAGAATGAAAACTATGACGATGAAAATAATCTGATCACAAATATCCCAGACCTGCTCGAAAGAGAGGGTGGCGATTCGTCTTGGATTAAGAGAATCGTGAATAGTGAAAGTAACAGTTGTTGTGTCATCCACCAGAAACCCGGAGAGGGAAACAGGAGACACTATCATCACTCTTGGAATGAGTGGTGGTATATTCTCAAGGGTATGTGGAACTTTGAGATTGAGGGTGTTGACCACACCGTAAAGAAGGGCGATATTGTTTATATTCCAAAAAACAAGTGGCATAAAATTACTTGTATTGGTGACGAACCTGCCGCCCGTCTTGCAGTAAGTAGAGCGGATGTAGCACATGTCTACAAAATTTAATGATGCGACATTTTGGAATATTTGCTTAGACTTTGAAAAAAGTCATGGTTCTTTTTTGTTTGATAAAAATACAAACAGAAGTATTCTAGATTTTTTCGGGATGTATTCCTCGCTTCCACTTGGATACAACCATCCAATATTTGATGAATCTTTTTATAAACAACTGAAATATTTGGCATCAGTTAAAACAACAAACTGTGAGTTTGACAGTGATGTTCGACAAAGATTTTGTGAACACTTTCACGATTTTGCCGGGACTGGTTTATTTGATAAGTATCACTTTACCTGCACAGGCTCTTTAGCCGTTGAGAGTGCGTGTAAACTTGCCATGTATCATACGAAAAAGCAACGCATGATTGCGATTGATAATAGTTTTCATGGGACTGCTGGGTACGGGAACTTTGCGACCAGTCACTTTGGTATCGTCGCGGAAAGACTTTCAGGATTCCCCGATTTCAATTGGGCAAAGGTAAGCACCGTTGAAGATCTCAAGGCAGAATTGTCAAAGGGCGACATCGCTGGTGTCTTGGTTGAGCCTATTCAATCAACCTTTGGCGATAACCATTTAACGAAAGACTTTTTACAGGATGTTAGTAAGGTGTCAAAGGAATTTGATGTTCCCGTGATTTATGATGAGGTGCAAACAGGATTCGGAACAACGGGTAAAGTCTGGTGTTTTGAACATTTTGATATTAAACCAGATATTGTCACTTTTGGTAAAAAAACACAAATATCTGGTGTGATGACCTCTGAAAAATACTCATCTGGTTTAGATCATAGACTTTGTGTTACATTCGACGGAGATCTAGTTGACATGCTTCGGGGTATCTACATCATAAAGGCGTACAAAAGAGGCAATCTTTTGCAAAATGCAAGTGACATGGGTGACCTTTTGGTCACAGGACTCCAATCGATTGATGGTATTCAAAATGCAAGAGGAAAAGGATTAATGGTCGCTTTTGATGTTGAAAGTAATGAGTTTAGAGGTAAACTACTGCAAACGCTTAAGAATAATGGAGCCATTTGTAATATGGCTGGCAAGAGAACTTTGAGAGTTAGACCGAATCTTGCTGTTGATAGAACTGAAATCAACGCCTTTTTAAATATTCTAAATATTTCCATGCAACAAACGAAAGGGAACGTAAAATGAAAAACGCACCATTTGAAAATCTTGAAGAAAAATTTAATCAAGGTATTTCTACCAAAGAGTGGTCTAGAATTATTCAGGGTATTAAAGACGCAGAAGCCGTTTATGTTATTGGGAATGGTGGTAATATGGCAGTGGCTAGTCATGCCGCCGCCGATATCACAAGATTGACAGATAAACGAGTTTACTGCCTTGACAGCCCGTCACTTCTTACCTCAATCGCAAATGATTTTGGATATGAAAACATTTTTACAAATTGGCTTGAACACTATGTCAACCCTAATGAAAAAGGTATGGTGGTTGGATTCTCTGGCTCTGGCAACTCCAAGAATGTAATCTCTGCACTACATTGGGCAAACGAAAGACACAACTGGAACGCTGGTCTGATCTCAGGGTCACAATCAAATTGCCTTGACTCAAATATTCCTGAAGTCAACTTTGATACTGATTATTTCCATACCCATGAAATTCTTTCAGTCATGTGCTTTTACGAAATGGTTTACAACCTTGGTCATCAATGTCCGACCATTAAGGCTGAACTTGTGAGAAAGTATGGAACTGCATGATTTATTGTTTTGACCTTGATGGGACACTATGCTCTCAACAAGATTTAGATTATGAAAATGCATTGCCGTTTATAAAAAGAGTCAAACATGTGAATGACCTGTATGATGATGGTCATACTATCATTATTGACACTGCTAGAGGTAGCGGTGCGACAAAAGGCAAAGACTGGACTGAGATCACAGAAAAACAACTGGAGGCATGGGGCGTTAAATATCATGATCTCCGGGTTGGAGTGAAATTCTCCGCAGATGTGTATATTGATGACAAAGCCGATAACGCTGATAACTACTTTGAAAAATATGTGTGAGAGGTGGCGATGAACTTGAATGGAAAATCGGTCTTGGTAACTGGTGCATCAAGAGGGATCGGTAAAAAGATTTTTGATATGATGAAACGTAAAGGTGCTTACGTTTTTGGCACTTGCACAACAGGTGAGTCGAATGAATTTTTTCAGGTTGATTTTACAAACAAAAATTCTTGTGAGCGTTTTTATGGAAAAATTCGTGACATGGACTTTGACATTTGCATCAACAACGCAGGCATTAATATTGTAAAACCATTTGATGAATTTACCGATGAGGACTATGAAACACTCATGTCGGTGAATGTCAAAGCACCATTCAAAATTAGTCAAATCGTTGCGAAAAATATGCGTCAAAAGGGCTATGGACGAATCGTAAACATATCGTCTATCTACGGGGTCGTTTCGAGAGAGCATAGACTTCTTTATACCATGTCAAAGTCTTGTCTTATCGGCATGACAAAAACTCTTTCTCTTGAACTAGCGAAGCATGGTGTTTTGGTGAATGCAGTTTCACCCGGATTTACAAAAACAGACTTGACCCAAAAAGTTTTAGGTGAAAAAGGCATTTGTGAAGTTGAGGGTAAAGTGCCAATGGGCAGACTTGGCACTACTGCGGAGATGGCAAACGCTGTCATGTTCTTGTGTGGCGATCAAAACACCTACATCACCGGACAGAACATAGTCGTTGATGGAGGATTCCTCTGTGAGTAATATTGAAATCAACTCTTCAATCAAAGATTACTTTGTAAATTTTTGTGATCATAAAAAAGTCATTGAGAAGTATCGAGATGAAGAGGTCATTTTTGTAATTGATGACTATCTTTATGACTCACGAAAAGACTTTCTTGATACGGTCAATTTTGTAAAACTATCCGCGTCTGAATGGCAAAAGTCATATGATGGTGCAAAAGAACTTATTGAAAAACTTTTGGATCTCGGTGTTACAAGGCGAACAAAACTTGTTGCCATGGGTGGTGGGGTCACACAAGATGTCACCTCTTTTGTTTCTTCGATTTTGTTCCGTGGAATTGAGTGGGTATTTATTCCCACAACCTTATTGTCCCAAGGGGATAGTTGCATTGGATCAAAAACATCCATTAACTTTGCAGGATACAAAAACACTTTAGGTAATTTTTATCCGCCGAGTGCGGTGTATATTGATGTCACATTTTTGGACACTTTATCACATGAACAAAGAATGTCTGGATTTGGCGAACTACTTCATTATGTGATGATTGCTGGTGATGATAGTTTGTCTTTGTTTAAAAAATGTTTTTCAGATGAAACACCAATCTTGAAGTTGATATCAAGATGCTTATCAATCAAAGAAAAATTCATTGAAAACGATGAATTTGACACGGGAGAAAGAATCATTTTGAATTATGGTCACTCCTTTGGTCACGCCATTGAAGGTGCGTTGAATAACGAAATACCTCACGGTATAGCAGTCGCGTATGGCATGGACTGTGCTAATTATATTTCGTACACTCAGGGATTCATGAGTAAGGATGATTACAAAAAGTATAATAAGATCATGTCTAAAATTTATAAAACTTTTTCTATTGAAAATCTAAGCATTGATGATATGATTACCTGTCTGAAAAAAGACAAAAAGAATACTAAAACTGATTACAGATTTATCCTATGTGAGAAAGCCGGTGTCATGTTTGTAAAAAATATGGTAAAAGGTGAGATCGTGAAAAATTATATCACTAACTGGAAGGAACTTATTAGACATGGACTGGATTGAAACACCACTCGGAAACAACTACGTTAAAGATGATAATCTTGCCAGTCTTTTGAAAAGTAAAAGAATCGCATATGTTGGTCCCGCACCACAAAATGTTGGCACTGGCTATGGAGAAAAAATTGACTCTTATGATTTAGTGGTTCGAACTGGTGACATTCTTCGTGGAGATGATGTAACAAAAGACTATGGTAGCAGAACCGATATAATTGTGCATAGTTACAACGATCACGATATGAACTCGTTCACAGAGGACGATTACTATGATATGAAAAATTGTGAGTGTTTGATTTGCGCACAAACACCCGGCGATCTCTTCGAAAAAACTGGTGGCTTTTTGGAGGATGTTGGTGTTCCATACCATCAAGTCTCCTCAGAAGTTTTTGAGGGAGAAAACGGACTTAGAAAATTTATAGCAAATCAAGGTGGTGAAGAAATGTGTCTACCAAATACAGGTTACAATGGCATTCTTCTCATGTTGATGTACGAAGTCAAAGAAATTTTCATGACGGGCATGACATTTTATGACATGGGAAAATGGGTGAGATCTTACCATGAAAGTTGGTATACAAAAGGCGGCTCGGCAGAAAAGTTCAAAAGATACGGTTTAAATGAAAATGAGCAACACAAACAAATTCCACAAATCAAACATTTTCAAAAAATCTATGAGTGTCATAAGGACCGAATTGTCTTAGATAAATACCTAAGCGACAACTTGTGGTCAATTTGAAAGGAATATTATGAGTAAAAGACCTACTGTAACTTTGTGTATGATCGTCAAAGATGAGGAGCATATCATTCGTGAATGCCTTGAGTCAATGGCTCCGTATATTGATCGATACGATATCTCTGACACCGGATCAACCGATAAAACAAAAGAAATCATCAAGGAATTCTTTGAAGAAAAAGGCATTCCGGGTGAGGTACACGATATTCCGTGGCAAGGTTTTGGTAAGTCAAGAACTCAGTCTCTAAGAAACTGTGACGGCAAGGCAGACTACGCATGGGTTATTGATGCTGATGATATAGTCGAGGGTAAATTCGAATACCCAGAAAATTTTGGCGAGCATGATGCGTACGCACTTTGGATTCACCGAGGCGATTTCAACTGGTGGAGACATCAAATGTTTAAAACGGGTCTTGGTTGGGAATACAAAGGTGTCATTCACGAATACGCAGACTGCGTAGGCAAACGAGATCAGGGCTTGGGTGAGGCTACACTCGACAAAATTGGTGGTGAGTATCACATCGAAGCCAGAACAATGGGTAATCGAACCAAAGAATTTAAGGACGATCAAAAGGCAAAATATTCAAAAGATGCTGAAACTTTGATTGATTGTTTGACAAATCCAGAAAACGAAAACTACGAACCCGAAAATCATCGTTACACTTTTTATGCTGCTCAATCTTGGTTTGACGCACAGGAATTTGAAAAGGCACTGGAGTGGTATCAAAAGCGTGCTGAGATGGGTGGATGGGAAGAAGAAGTTTGGTACTCAATCTATCGAGTGGCGATCTGTAAATGTCTTCTCAATAAGCCGTGGGAGCAGGCACAAGACCACTTCCTTCAAGCGTGGAACATGCGACCACATAGATCTGAACCTTTGTACCAACTTGCTAGAATCCATAGAGAAAATGGAAACCCAAGGCTGGCATATATGTTTGCACAACAGGCTGTGAAGATTCCATACCCTCATCAAGATATTCTTTTCTTGAACGCTGACATCTACGGATGGATGTGCTGGGACGAACTCGCTTCTGTGGCTTTTTATGCTGGAGACATGATGGCTGGTCTTGAGGCTAGCAACAAACTTCTTTCTGAAAAGAAATTTGCAAAAGAACAAGAAGAGAGAATCCTAAACAACTTCCGACACTATGCAAATTGGCTTGAGGAGCAGCAGCAAAAACATCAGCAAAATGAAGCCGTAAAAGCAAAGGCTGAAATCGAAGATAAAATGCGTAGAGCAGAAATTAGGAAACAAAAAGAAGCAGAAGCCAAGATAAATAAAAGGAGAGGCAAAAAGAAAAAGGTTAGGTAATGTCCTTTAAGTTTCCTACTTCTGGCACAACTGCATCAACTCCAACAGTCGGCTCCACCTTTGGTGTGGGTACGAAGGTTTGGGAGTGGGATGGCACAGTCTTTAATCTTTTGCCGCTTGGGTTGACTGGTGCAACAGGCTCTACTGGTGATGCAGGCTCTACGGGATCTACCGGATCGACTGGTGATACAGGCTCTACAGGATCTACGGGATCGACAGGTGACACGGGAGCCACTGGTGCTACTGGAGCCACTGGTGACACTGGAACCAGTGGAGTCACTGGTGCTACTGGAGCCGTTGGTGCAACAGGGGCAACTGGTCCCGTGGATGCGTTTGTTGCATCTTTCAATGGAGCCACAGGGGCGGTTGAGGGTGTAAATACTTTCAACGGAGCCACTGGTAATATTGAAGGTGTAAACTCTTTCAATGG
>CAACVD010000464.1_pt1 | contig 20038 bp, 25 predicted proteins | sample 2381771 | NCBI WGS metagenome assembly CAACVD01 (sample SAMEA5211965, study PRJEB30684) | marine metagenome | biome: Marine; feature: Epipelagic; material: Water | collected 2015-10-15 | depth 15 m | reverse complement strand
TACTATTTCATCACATATGTATTCTGGTATTGTCCAACTAGATATAAAATCTTTGTTACTCATTACTAATACTCCAGCAAACTTAATTGTTTATTTTGATGTTGCGTCCAGTAAATAGGGCATTGTATTGAATCTATTTCTCTTGCCATCTTTTCTGGGCACCTGTTACTACTTTTATAATTTCGTGAAACATTAACTGAATCAGCGGAGGCAAAGGGCCAACGCTTTCCAGACATAGCAAGACCTCTCAACATATGTATCCAGGGCAATGTTTTAAACTTTTTGTCCAGCTCGTTGAATGCCTCGTTAACTCTTTGTTCCCATGAAGCCGAGCCTACTTGCCAATACTCACCGCTACTGCCAAAACAAACCTTTGGATAATCATTACATAAGTCCACTAGGTAATCTAAACTAAGATGTAAATGCCAGACTGGTACGCCATAACATTTAGAAAATGGCCATGTATTTAAAAATTCTTTGTTTTCTTTCTCATCTCCACCGATAACATCAGGTATTACCGCCCAATGAGGGTGTCCTAATTTGTTATTTAACCAGTCATAATAAGCTTTATAATTAAATTTTTTACCGCTGGTATAGGTTGTAAAAGCACCATTATCCCACATAACACTTTGACCTATTTGCATACAAGTTTCAGCATCTCTTGAATCAGCAAAGGAAACACAAAAGTGCTTCCCAGCCATTTTATATAAGTTATCCTTTGGTGTTAAAGGTGTCCCGTGATAATGAATCATGTGCTTACGATTTTAACTCCAGAATGTTCGCCCACGACAGTTACACGACCAAATCTTTCTGAGAGCATTTTGCTTATCTCTTCCTGTAAATATCTTTTGTCATAAATTTCGTTTTGAAACTCTACAAACTTTTCGACATCTACTTGCTCATCTGATTCAATCTTGACATCATATATGTTGACCATATCGTCATAAGGACAACGACAAACTAACTTAAACTGATAACTGTTCATCTTTATTCCTTAAATAAAAATAAATTGCCAACGCTGCCAACATTTTACTTGCGAACATTGTAATACAAGCAAGCATACTAAATTGACCTATCATGAGTAAGAATACCGCACTATCAACTGGTGTTGATGCTAAAGAACTAATTAAAATTCTTTCGTGTAAAGGCTTACCTGTAAATGTATAAACACCCCAATCGGTAAGTTCGCTAATCATAAACGCCACAAATGATGCTACTGCAATAAAAGGATTAGCCATTACATAGCTTAATATTGCACCGACAACCATAGCTCCAATAACTTTATGACCTATTTCTCTTTGTGCATAATCTCTAAGTATAAATATTATACCAACAATTATGCTCATTGGTGGATACATCGTGTCGTAGAATGGTATTAATGGAACGTAAACAAATCCCACATTAATTAACACAACAGATAATATATATCCGATAGTAAACTTATATTGATTTAACATTATTTTTTCCCCTTTTTGTTATTTCCATTTATTGTTCTGTAGACCATTTTTATTCCTAGTTTTTCCGCTACCTCAATGCCCTTTTTCATACCATCTGATATACCTTTATCTATGTAAACTGCCATGAGATCTGCGTGTTTATACCAGTTAAACGCTCTATTCATACCCATTACACGTTGCTCTTTGATAGCATCGTCTAATACTTGAGTATAAAGTAAATGCGAGGCAAATGGTGACTCGCCTCGCATTAATGAATCAAACATACACTTTTTTGCATATGATAAATTTTGTTTTATTTTGCCCTTATAGGGCGATTCTATGATTACTAACATTATGCAGCTTTTAAACAACTTGCTTGCACGTTGTAACCATGTGGGTTTTTATGTCCAAATTGTTTCTTTAAACGTCCAAGAACCAGTCTTTTACTGTTATTAATATCCAGGTTGCACTCTTTAACAGTTTGATATTCTACTTTGCTAATGTGCCACATACAGTTTGTTTCGCCACCTTTGTATCTTGGGCCTTCAACCCAAACGACACAAATCATTAAAAACATTTTAACCATTCAACTACCTTCCTGTAATACCGAACAAAAATGCTCGGCTTTTTGTGAATAGTTGTTTGATGAATATGTAACTTCAAATATTTAGTATTCATAATAATAATCTCCGTTATCTAATTTTTCTTCTGTTTTAATCAAATCACAAACGTGTTCATGTCCGTGTTCGCCATAATTTTTTTTCACCAGGGCTAACGCTTGTTTGTTTGTTAGTCCATCATCATTTAATAGAGTACCGAAATATTCCTCTACTTCAATTAAAAGATTGTTTTGATAAGCAGTCATAATTTTTCTCCTTGTGCTTTATTAAGTTTGTATTCAGTTTGTTTTGTGCCATAAGCTTTATTACCTACTTTTTTGGCTTCAATCCAGATACGCCTAGTTACATTACCAAACCTATCTCGGAATCTTCTCCAATGACCACAACGCCAATGTTCGCATTTAGGTGTGCCGTGACCTGTAAATTCACGTTCATACCTTTTAACACCCCTTGGCTTTGGTAACTCAATAGTCATTAAAGAATACTCATTAAATGGAATTGCCTGTCCTCTAGCAACATGTTTAATTTTCTTTGTTTCTCTTTGTTTTTTCTTAAAAATAACATGGTCAAAGTTAAACATTGCTAATGCAGCAACTAAAAACTTTGCTTGTCCTCTAATAAATGAATATGTAATTTCCATTGCTCTAAGCTCTTCTACATCGTTAAGTCTATACTTTCTTTGTTTAATAGTATCTTCTGGAAGCTGCCATGCTAACGCATAAGATGATGTCCAGGACATTTTTGAAACGATAGATGCAAAGTCACCTTGTGAAACGACTCTATGAGCGGCACTACGATTAAAACCCTTGCCAATTAATGGATGTCTTCCATAAACATAATCATTATTTCCATTACGTTTCCTCATTTCACTAAGTTCTTCAATTCTTTTACCCAAGCCCATAGCCCAACGATCACTATAATAATGAAAATAATCTTCGCCAAAAAAAGAAACACCAGGCCAGGTTACTTGATCAGTTCCATCTACCTCTCCTTTTTCAAATCTATTTTTATAAGCACGACCAAATTGTTCTGTACTCTCTTTAATTTGTTGCACCCTTTTGTTGAAACTAAGTTCTTCATCAGAGACATGCGAGATGTTGAAACCATAAGGTGAAACGCACCATTTTCCTAAATTATCAACGGCTTTCTTTTCATCAGGATTAAGATCAAAATCTGTATAATCTTGATTAAGTTTTTTGATACGTTCAATCGCTCCATGGGTAATGCGAGTCCAGGCAACAAAATTTGTTCCCTCTTGATGTTCAAAAATATGATAACCTTTTCTTTTATTATCATAAAGGTCAACCATTCTCTCATTAATAAAGGGAATTAATGCTGGATACCTTGTTGCGAAAAACTTTTTATATGCTTTAAATAAAGCCATTTCGTTAAACTCAATAAACATATTTGGAAATGGCGGCTTTGCAATTTCAATTGCTTTCATAAATGACTTAGGTTTAACCATTGACGCTTGCACTAAATTATACATAAGTGAATCATCAATAACAAATTTCTTAGATTGAACTAAATTAACACGCAACTCTTGAGCTGTGCCATGTGCATATTTATGATTCTTAAAATTACTAATATTTCTTTTTGGATCTGACAATGCGGCAACAATCTCGCTTGCCATCATTGGTTTATCAAATGTTTGTTCTGTCATATTTATTCCTCTATATGCTAGTATAGGATAGCAGTATAGGAAGTCAATGCCAAATGTCAAACAAAAAAAGACCCAGATCTCTCTGGGCCTTTTAAACAAACAAGTTAAAACAAAAGGAGTAATCTAACGATTACTTTCTCTATATTTTATATATAGGTGTTTATTGCCTTAATGTCAACCAAAATCATCAAGAATTGTTCTGCTAAATATATGTGTAGGATTTTTTGAAACTCTGCCATAATCTTGTTCTTTCAAAGCTCTTGGGTCGTCCTCAAACCATTCTTCCTCTGCAACAGGTGTTACTAAGTTTTTTTCATATAACTCTTTTACAACACAACTATCGCAAACAAGTTTATAAGTTCTTTTCTTTACAGGTCCTGATAGTATTTTATCGCACTTGCTACATCTGTCGTACTTTTTCATCCTGTACACTCACCTCCATCCTTTTGACACAAATAAGCTTCGTTATTAAATATCCAATCTTGCTGTGAATTAACAAAGTTTGCAAATGTTTTTAGTGGCCTTCGTCTTTCAAAGTTTTTACCAGTCCTTTCCTCGGCATCTATCCACCACTTCGCCAGCTCGGGATGATCTCGTATCATTGAGGCAATTTGAGATTCTGATTTTAAAAAACATAAATCACAATTACCTTTAATAGTTTTACCCTGGACAACTGGTAAATTTAATTTAAAAGACTGTTGCTCCCAAAACTTCTCTACATCATAGATAGAGTGATTTGCCTCAACCATTGGGTAATGTGAGTAACTTCCATGTCTAAATCCCTCTTTTGCTCTATGCTTTTCATCTGACCTTATACCCATGATGTTGTGCCATTTTTTCCAACCCAGGCTTCGCAGGTATTTTGCTATCGTATCTCTTTTCAAAGTTCCTGTGCAAAATCTCTGCAGCGGATTAGGTAATCTTTTATGTTTATCTATGAGTTTATCAAAAGGTTCGCCATTACGACTAGCTGAATTATGAGTTACAATTTTAAATATATGCTTGTTTTGTTCGTTTAAATCATATTCTAACCAGATAACCTGCACGCCCCAGTTAACCGAACAATCATTCACAAACTGCAGCGTCTCAGGCATCTCTCGACCAGTATTTGCAAAACAAACTTTGACATTATCTGGTAATCCATCATTATAATCTATAATTTGCTTTAACATGAAGGCACTTGTTCGGCCTCCACTAAAAGAGATAACAGCTTTGTTGTCTGGTAGTTTATACATTATCCCTCGCTGTTGTAGCCTCATATTCTCCTCTGCTCATTGAACCATCGGTTGCACCGAGCCACTTACGACCACCGCTGACACTAAAAGAATACTTAGCTATCATGCCCTCTTGTATCAATTCTCTAACTAAACCATCTAATATTCTTTGTGTGCTGTTGTTTAATACCTTTGGTGCATCAGCATCACTTGCCATTCTTTGCATCAAGGCATCTGCACCTGACTGCTGTGTCATAGCTCTACCTTGTTCTTCACAATTGATAATCCAATTGTATAATGCTGTTTTCTTGATTTCTCTATTTGTGCCACTATGCAGTCTTTGTATGTCATCACTTCTATCAACTAATAATCCACTATTAACATCTCTAATAAAGTGTCTAATCGCTCTGTTCGCTGGACCATTAGACTTTACAACTGCACCATCAAAGCACCTATTTCTTTGATAATCAATACCTAAGTCCTGGCAACGTCTACGACCTGTAGCCTCATCAACTTGCCACAATGCAAAAGCACAACGTACACCATCGACTAATGCTGACGTACCTCTAATCATATTTCTTGCCTGTTCTGGTGTACTGACAACTAAATCCTCTTTAATTTTAGTCATGTGATGACACATAATAACTGACGCACCAGTTTCTGTTGCTATCTTTGCAAGTAATCCAGTTAGAGCTGCACCCGCCGCTGGATCAGCGTTAACATCAGCGTGAACAAAAGATGCCAAAGGATCAAATACAATAAGCTTTAAATCACTCATTTGTTTAATTTGTTCGTAAAGTTTATCAAATTCATCACTGGTTCTATATCCATCATGTGTTTCTTGCATAATCGGGAAAACACCACCAACATTAGGTAAACTAACGATTCGCAGTTCATGTTGATAACTAGACCTTTTGTTTTCATGGTCAAGTCTTTCAACCCTTCTGTGCATTTCATCTTCGTCATCTTCAGCAGTAAATATTATTGTATTACCATATTCATTGATTAAACCACCAAAGGCACTAGACATTGGCTGACCGCTTGAAACTTTCATAGCCAGATCTAAAGTCATCATACCTTTACCAGCATCACCAGCAGCAGAAAATATTATGGGAACACCCAAGGGTAGTGTTTCTCCAATTAAAAATTTCTGTTGTGGTGCCTGGCCTATAAATCTATTAACAAGCAATGAGTCATCAAGTAGATTTATATTCTTTTTTATTTCTTTTACATTCGTGTTTAGAAACTGATTAATATCAAAATGTTCGGCTATAGCATCAACAACATCCCATCTCTCTGGTTTACCTCTTGGAGGCGTAAGCATGGTAACTGACTTAGCATTAGCATTCATCGCTAAGTCCTGGACAAGTTCAGCAACCTTTTTACCAGCAGTATCGTTGTCGGGCCATATGATTAGTTCTTTGTCTTGTAATGGAGAAAAGTCAAATAAGTTTGCTGATTTTCTTGAAAGCATACCCGCACCACCCATAGTGCAAGTTGCAGTATAACCAAGTTCATTAAGTGCATCTGCACACTTTTCGCCTTCGACCCAAATAATTTTATCGGATGCAAGTATGTTCGGTATGTTATACAGGGGCCTGACATCTGGCATTCTTGGATAATTACTTTGACCTGTGAACTGTCTAAATTCTTTCTTAGGCTTACCATGTCCATCAAGAACAGGATTACCCTCCTGGTCAACTGTGTTATATCTGCGAACAAGACAAAGTATTTCCCCATGTCCATTCAAATATCTATGTTCGCTATCATAAGGTGTATTAATGTTTATCTGTTCTTTTAATTCTGTATTAATTATTGATACTGGAGTTTCTTGTACTGTTCTATTATCTGAAATATAATCATCAAAATATTCTTTGATCTCCCCAAGTTTCATACCTCTACCCTCCATCATAACCTTTACAATGCCTCCAACACCATCGGATCCATTAAAGTCTTGACCTTTCATAAAGTATGGAGAACGTGGATTAATATCTATTTTCATTGACTTGCCAGTCTCGCCGCCCAAAGATCCAATTGAAAATAAATGACCTCTTACCACACCATTAGGATAAGTGTCTTTTAGTATATCGATTTGCGTTTGAGCTGGCACTCTTTCACTAATTAAATCAACCAGTTCTCTGCTTGTCATTGAGTGTTTTTTATTGCCAAATTTCACTATATTCACTACCATTCTCCTTGATGGCGGCACTTTGCTACCTTCTGTGTCGTCATCACCCCTCACTCCAACAAGTATCTGTAAACTGACAAAACCTACAATCAAACATATCTTTGTTGTGTGCAATTCTAGGCAACATTACATTTTGTTCAACCGCTCTCAAAATATCAACTGCTTTATCACTAGCATACTGTGCTAATTCTTGATTAAAAGGGACTAACTCATAATATATCTCACTCGTGTTTTTATTAACAACTGTGAATAAACAAGGATTATCTGTTAACTCCATATAAGCTTGATACAATGCCACTTGTACCTCATATGTAGGATTAGCTTTTATACCTTTAAATTTAAAATCTCTAAATTTTTTTTCGTTAGCTGATTTACATTCCCAGAGCATAGGATAACTTACATCAAGCGGACCACCACATATAACACCATCAATGTGTCCTTTTATTTTTTCTTCTGCGATAGCAAAACCAAATTGTTTCCCGTTAGAATCCATTGTTCGCAAATCAAACCCTGCATTCCTGATCCACCCAGCCATGCTGTTTTCTAGTTCATGTCCAAATTGAAAAATACGATATGTCCTGGCATCAAATTCTTTACCAGGATCTGGTTCAATTGATTTGAACATATACTGTATCTTCCTAGAGCATTTATCTCCTAAGATAGAGCTACCTATGTAATCTCTTTTCGGTTCTCTTTTATTGCTCTCAACAATTTTACTATCAATAATATCTTCAAATGATGTCTTGTTATTTTTCGACTGATTGCTCATCATAGTCTTTGACATATTCAATGAGTAATTTATTGAGTTGTTCCCTTGTGAATTGTTCATCTTCTTCTACCCTCTTTGAAAATTGCATAACTACTACTGTAGCTAATATTTCTTCTTTTGTTATTTCATTTAATTTTTTGTGCCAACCAAACCTACTAAATAATTTAGTAAGATTGTCTAGTGAATTGTGTCCGATGCTTGGTTTGTCCATGTGCTACCTCCTGGATTATCATCTGTATAAAAATGACCATCTAAAACTTTTTGTCCCTCGAAAAAAGCTTCAAAGTAAATTTGTATGACTTCATTTTTGTTTTTATTAATTATATCAAACAAAGTATCACCTATCTTATCACTGATTTGATTAGGTGATTGCCCAAAAGAAAATGGTAAATACAAACCACCCTCTTTTGTTTTTTCTACTCCTACTTTGTTTTCCTCTTGCAAAACATATTTAACTAACATTCTTGCCATCTTTTGCCTCTATTGCTAATGCCGCATATCCAATAATATCAATCATGTTATCTTCAACTCTTGGGTTTTGGCTGTTTCTAATTTGTTTGATTCCGATCATTGCTCTATATACATCATGTATATCTAATGGTTCTTTTAATTTTTTTCTTAATAAAATGTTCCATATTTGAGCTATATATGTATGTGTTTCTGTAGCATCACCATGTGATTTAGCACGAGGCCCATTAATTATTAGATCTACTTTTTTTAAAGCTTCACTACGCTGCATTGTTATCTCCTTCGTAATAACTTAAAATCTTGTCATCAATTAATTTTTTATTCCACAAATAATTTAACCAGCAAGCAGCTTTGTACTTATTCCAGCTAAAATCCATAGGACGGATAAAGATATTATGTCGTGCCAAAGCCTCTCTTTGCTTTGGAGAAACTGGTTGACTTAACCACCTTTTACCTTTTCTTGCTCCATCACTATCCTCTATGCTCCTTAGAAAGTCATCAGCGGCTGCAATTGCTTGTTCTTTAGTTCCAACACTAATAACTCTCACACGCCCTCTATCACGCTTTACAACGCATACTGACACATCATCTAAATGTGCAACTAATCCAAATCCACTAAATCCACTTGCCATCATACATCTTTGATTTTCAAAAAGATCAAGCCATCTAAAAGGAGATCTATCAATTAAATCCACCTCTGTCATTGTAAAATGTTCTAACGCTTCTTTGTCTTGACCGCCAAATTCATGACCGCAAATAGGACACTCTCGGCTTGACAAAGGAACTTCAGAGTCACACTCTGGGCAAGTTTTTAATGGTGTTGTGCCTTTACCTAAATTTTGATCTCCATCTAAATCTACACCTTCATCTAATGAGCCATGTGTAAGAACGCTGGTACCAAAATCCAAAACGATACAATCTTTTTTAATTAATCCAGGGTATTCCTCTTGATCTACTGTTCGCAAACCACGACCAATCATTTGGACCATTGTAGATTTATATGAGCATGGTCTTGTGAGAACAATGCAACTGATTGGCGGTGCATCAAATCCCTCTGTCAAAACTGCTACATTAACTACAACTTGAACATCTCCATGTTCTAAATCTTGTAAAATTTGTTTTCTTTGTTCGCTTGGCGTTTCACCAGTTACCATCTCAGCTCTAATGTTTTTTCTCCTAAACTCATCACAAACATCTTGAGCATGATTAACTGTACTACAAAAAACCACTGTCTTTCTTTGATCAGCTTTACTTTGCCACTCCTCTACAATCTTTTTATTGATTGCTCTTTTGTTCATAATCTTTTCAACTTCTGACATATCAAAGTCTGTTACTGTTTTACGAACATTAGCCAAATCTTTTTGCACCCCTACATCAATTACAAATGTTTTGGGGGGCACTAAGAAACCTTCTCTAATTAATGTGCTAATATCAATTTGATGTGAGCAATTAGTAAATACTTTCTTTAAACCTTTTTTGTCACCACGATTAGGTGTTGCTGTAAATCCAACAATCTCAACAGAATTATTTGCTTGCCTTACTTTATCGATGATACGCATATATGTATCAGCTACTGCATGATGACTTTCATCCACCACAACTAAGTCAAAGTGATTGATGTTATTTAAATTATTTTCTCTTGATAGAGTTTGCACCATGCTAAACACTGTGCTACCAGACCAGTCTTTTTCACTTCCGTCTACAATACTTGTTGTGATGTTTGGATTTACTTTAGAAAACTTTGTTTTATTCTGTCTTACTAATTCGTCTCTATGTTGCAGAATAAGTACCTTGTTTCCTTGTTTATATCTTTTGCCAACTAAGGCAGATAACATAATTGTTTTACCTGCTCCAGTTGGTGCAACTACAATTGTGTTTTTATGTTTGTCTAGTGCAGTGGATGCGTCATCTACTGCTACTTGTTGGTATGGTCTTAATATCATGTTTGTTTCCTGTGTTTGATGGGTAGCTTTGCGGTATCGGTGCTACCCAAACCGACTCTAGCAGACTAAGAAGGAGTCTTACCGCTAGAACCTAGAACCACTTAGTTGTTTTGAGCCCAGGGTGCTGGGTTAAAACCACCGCCTTGAGATGGTGGTGTACCACTTCCTTGCGGTGTTGTGGGTGGTGTATTTCCTCCGTTACCAATGTAACCATTTTCTCCAGGAGATAATGTACCAACTAATTTGTTTTTATCAGCATAACCATTTGTGCCTTTTTCTACTCCAATCTTTGCACAAAACTCCATGCCGTCCATTACCTCGAGGCCAGTGATGTTTCGAGTTTTCATAGCCTCTGGCGATACGTCAGACTTTGACAAACCCTTTGCACTATCAACAATATCTTTGATAGTCTGCAAACCAATCTCTTTAGTATAAAATACACCAGTATCTGGATTAACCTTACCACCATCGAGCATGATGTTTTGCCAAAACTTTCTTCTCTCAAACTGTCCAGCAACAACTGTGAACTCGCATTCAATCCACTTGGTTCTGCCATTAGTTTTAAACATTGGCTCTTGCGAGTATTCAGTTAGAACCTCACCGCCTCTTTTTAAATTTACAATAACACGAGCTACTGTACCTGCTGGGATGAGTTCAAAATCGCCCCCACCGCCACTAGATGAAACATTACTAAAATCAATCATTATTTACTCCCTTCGCTAGAATTAGGTTGTGCAAAGTCTAATTTTTTAGACGCATCACGACCACTGATTTTTGTTAAAAGTTTACCTAAATGAGGTTCCTCTAAAACCTCTAATTGTCCAGATCTATCTTTTGCTGGATAACCCCATTGATTAAGTGTTTGACATACAAACGCTCTATATGGTGGTTGTTCATCACCACCTGGCATTACTGCCATAGTGATAACTTCATCAACGATGCCAGGCAATTCACGACCAGTCTTTGAGCCTTCAATTTGTAGCTCAAAATTAGTTCTGCCATACTCGTCAACTTTTTCGTCCAGGATGCCAACGAAAATCACATTCTTTGATCTGATATGTTGTAACTGTGTAAGCCAACCCATCATCTCACGACCTTGCATTCCATAAACCGCCCTAGTGTCAACCTTACCAGTTCTATCAGACTTATTATCTGGATGCCCAAAACAATATTGAAAGCAAAGTCTACCAGCAACTGTAATACTATCTACAAAAATAGAATCATATTTTTTAAGAATTTGCATTTGATCCCCATACATTTGAGCAACTCTGTCAAATTCAATTTTGCTATAAGGTTGGTCTGGTGTCAAAGCTGGATTAGGGCCACCAAGAAAACAAGCAAAATCTCTGCATTCTTCCCACGTTTGTGGTCGGATTACATCAATAGGCCAATTTTCAATAGCAGCATCTCCTGCCTCTAAATCCATAAATAATGTTGTATCGGCATCAAGGGTACGAGCAAGAGTTGTCTTGCCCACACCACTTGGTCCACATACGACAATTTTATGTCCACGTTTCTCTTTTAAACGCTCCTCGGCTGAAATAATTTTAAGAGCCATTGTCTACCTCCGTAACGTCAACTGAAGTGCCCACAACGGAAACAGTCCTATGCTTTTGCAACTTATCCTTTATTGCAGGCGGTGCATTATTATATTTACGCTCATCAATACTATAAGTAATCTTAGCGTAATGCTTAGCATCATCTTCAGACATCTCGTTCATAAATGTTTGAACAAGACCCTCTTGATCCCAAGCAACTCTTTGTCTAATGGAAACTTTAACTTTGAAGTTATCTTCTTTTAAGGTAACAGAACCAAAGTCTTTGTTGTCCTGGTTTAACCTATCTCTGGCTTGATTGCCAAATCTAAGTGCAAGCTCCTCATTCATGTCGGCTTGCTTTTTCTTTAATGCGTCAAGCTGATTTTTAAGATCCTCCTTGTATCGGAAGACATCAGCCATTGGCATAGTCGTAAAATCTAAGTCCATAATAAACTCCTTCTTTTATAATTAAGCACTAGATACCTACAAAATAGGCACACATAACCTAAATGTCAATAAACTTTATTATTTTTTTTTGTAAGATAAATGAATATCTATGTTGTGTATGGCTTTCATCATTTTCTTTTTTAGCTTAAACTCTGGAGTAAGTATGCCTTTTGCATCTTCAATAACCAGTCTTGAAAGTCCATTTTCTTCCTCTAATAAATATCTAAAGTCTGCTATGTAATCACAAATTTTAACGTCATTAATACTTAATTCGTATTTGATTTGACGTTCCAATTGAGTAACAACTCCAGCTCTTTCCATAGCTTTTAGTTGTCCCCATCTTTCGGCCTCCCAACGAGAATCAAACTTTAATCCCATAGCCACAGTTTTTTTTGCGAAATATTTGTTGGGTCTGCGTGTTTTTTTGGGTATAATTGGGTATCTATAAGTCATGGAGGTAGTATAATGACAGACATTTCAAAATTCAAGTCTATAGGTATAGACGTTGATACTTACAATAAGTTAAAGATTATTTGCGATAAAGAAAGAAGAAACATACGTCAACAGGTGGGTCTTATGGTCGATAAAGAGTGTGAAAGATTAGAGATAAACAAAGATGCAAAAGTCCTTGGTTTAGGTGGACTCAATCGCTCTCATCCTTGAAATTAGGCGATTCGCTCTGTTTGTTACCTGTTTGTGCCAACGGCTGTCTTCCATCTGGATTGCACATTCTTTCCAGTCATTGTTCGCTATCGCAGCACGAAACTTTTTAAAACCACTTAATCTGGGCCTTCCCATATTAAACATCATGTTCGCACAAATTTTTTGTACTTCATCTGGGAGATCATCAAAGTTTTCAAACAATTCCTTACATTCTGATATTGTTGTTTGAATATCTTTTGCAAATAGTTCGTTTACTCTTTCCTCAGATACCTCTGTTCCAACAGGTTTTCCGTATTCCTCATCCCATTCATTTATGAGGTGTCCGATTCCTAGCGTGGGTAGGTTAAGGTGGTCGAGATACACGGACATCACCTTTCCTTCATCAGACGCTATTTCTTCTCTTAATTCATCTATGTTCATTGATTAAACAAACCTCCATATTGTTCTTTTGGTACAGTTAGAGGCGATCTTCCTCTTGCAGCTATGGCTTGATCTGTTGGACTTAAACCAAGTGCCGCACCTACGCCAGGTGCTGTAATATCTATACTGCCAACAGCACTTACATTAGATGCTGGTTGTACATTTATAGACCCTAATCCTGTATTCATTTGAGCTGGTGGCCTTCTATCCTCTGGTTGCGGACCAACAGCTTGAGCAATAATCTGTCTAGGAACCGCAGTACCTATTTGTCCCTTTCTTGAAATTCTTTGTGCTGCATCATTTACCGCATCTGCAACTCTATCATTTACGCCCTCTGCATTCCCTCTTCCAGCTTTTGCAGCTTGCACATATTTTCTTGCAACCTCTGGATTTGATCCTATTACGTTAAATATTTTTGCTTGAACTATTTGTGAAAAGTTTTTAATTGGATTAGCAGTATAACTTGCCGCAGCTATTGTGCCTTCTCTTGAAACATCACTTAAAAAATCTAAGTCTTTACCAAATTCTTTAAGAGCATTAAATTCATTTTCTCCTAATATTTCTTTAAGAACTTTAGGGTCGAATCTATTTATATGTTTAAGTAAGGCTTGTGCTGCTGGTGTGCTTGAGAAAACATTACCATCAACTGCTGACAATATATCCTCAACGACAAATTGTTTTAGATTTTGGAAAGCCTCTGGATCTTTTTCAAAAAACTTTTTGATTTTCTTTGCTTCCGATAAAGAAACACGACCAGGCGTTGCAACAATTTGCACAGCCTCTGCTGGATCTAAAAGACCTTGATTCATTCTGTTAACTAAACTTATACTTTTTGTCTGTGCAAAAGCCTCTTTAGCCTCTGCAAGTTCTTTAAGAGAATCCACCAAAGGTTTGTTCTGTGCTGTGCCACGAGCAATAATTTCATCTAATATTTCTTTATCAAGCTTTTCGGTGCCAGACCTGGCAATGACCTCACCAAGGTTTTTAAGTTCATTCCATTGCTGTTTAAACAATACTTTACCAACATCATCACCAAGTTTAAGTATTTGATTGTTAAATAAAGTGCCACTAAATTTACCAGCGGATAAATCTCCAGATTTAGCAATGCCTGTCTTTTGTATGGCATTTTCTAAAAATGATCTTGATAATTCTTGTCTTAAAGGCTCTGCTTGATCGCCAACAGTTACTAATAGTTGTTTTAATCGTTCTGGTTGATCTGATTTTAAAACTCTATTAAAAAATGTATCTATCTCAAATTTAACATTAGGATTGTCTACACCTAAATCTCTAATACTTCTTATGACTCCAAATCTCTCTAAATCTTCAAAAGCCTTTCTTCCAGCTTTATACGAATTCATAGCATCAAGTCTAAGCTGTGATGCCTCTCTTATTTTTTCTTTAGCAGCTTTTGACAATCCTTTTGTAGCCTCTAATTTAGTTAAGTTTGAGCCATCAACAGCTCTGTCTAAAGAATTTCTCAAAGTTGTTAAATTATCATCAAGCACTCTTCTAAATAAAGCATTTTCAGACATCATGGCATCGTTAAGTTGCTTTCTTGCTAATACAACTTGTCTGAAACTTGCGTTTTCAGGCAAAGCATTTATGGCATCAACTGCAGCTTGCGTTCTAGGCTGTGTTGATGCTATACCTCCAGCTTCCTCAATCACAGTATCAAGAGATGCTTTAATTTCTCCAGTTGGAACAATTCTGGCGGTTTGAGCGGAGGCACCACCTGGTAGTGATACTTCTTTTAACAAATCATCAACTCGTGCAAAATCAGATGCTGTTTTATTTTCAAATGAAATAAAAGCCTCATTCACTCTGTTTAAAAGTCTTTCGTTTATACTTACGTCCATATCAACATTTTTTTGAATGTAATCAATGCTTTCATTTATAGCTTTAATAGAAGCTTTAGATGATTCTGTTTGTGCTTTTTTTAATGCGTTAAATTGTTGTTTTGATAAATTACCAAATCCAACAGCCGCTGCATCCGCTTGAGCACCTATTAATTTATCTATTAATTCATCTTTTTCAGCGAAAGCAGCATTTAAATTTTTTCTTAATCTTGTGTCATCTCGTAACACATTTTCAGAAAACTTTTGTCTGTAACCCACCATTGCTGGAGCACCTATGGCATCAGCACTTGGTATATAATTTTTATCTAGCAATCTTTCTGCTCTTACTAAATTTTCGCCCTCTAGCTTTGCTGTAGGTGTTCCAACACCTTTTGCTAGTTTTGTGCCGCCACCAACAATACCTCTACCAATTTTAAATATTAAACCACCAGCAAATTCAAAACCAGCGGCAAGTGCTGCTTCTGTAGCAACATCTTTTGCAACCTCCTCTGCACTTTGTTTTTGTACGCCGAGTAAACTTTCAACACCTTCTTCTATCGTTTGTCCGAGTGCAGCACCAGCACCAGCTCCAGCCGATGCACCAACTAATCCAAAAGGTAAGCCTAATATCGTACCACCTATAGCACCAACAGTTTCTGGTACAAATCCAGTCAAATCAGCTATATCGCCAAATGAGAAACCCTCATCCTCTATGACTAAATTTTTACCTACAGGGTCCATGCCTCGTTTTCGTTGACCCTCTGCAGTTAAAGCTAATCTACCAGAGTTATCTCTAGTGAATCCATCTGCTCCTACAAGCTTTGTCAATATAGCTTCTTGATCCTCTGCAGACTCACCAAATGACAACAACGCTCTTAAACCAGAATCTGCACCAGTTTTATAATCAAAGGTATCTGTATCTTTGCCAGAGTCTCTAGTAACTAAATCTTCTAATTGTTGAATTTGACCTATTCTTGGTGCGGGATTTAAAACTTCTCCAATTCTTTGTTGTTCGGCAGCAGTAGGTGTGTCGCCTGCTATGCGAAATTGTCTAACTTTTCCTTGATTATCTCTTACTTTAATTACTGCCATCAGGTATCACTTACTAAGTTGGTTGTTGTGATACGTCAAAAATTCCATCACTGCCAGGGGCCACGTTGTATGTAACACCAAATTTAGGAGCTTCTTTCTTTGCATATCTATTTAATGTAGTTAAACCTTGCTGAACATCTAACTTACCCTCAATTACAATTAACTCATAAACTTCTTTCATTGCTAATTTAACACGCTCTGGACTTCCAAATAATTTCAAGTTACCAACTATTCTTTGCACTCTCTCTCTATCTGCGTCAGAAATAGTTTTTCCTGCTTCGCCTAAAATTTGAGGTGCTTTTTGTGCAGCAATAGATTCTAATAAATATTCAACTGTAGCAGTATCAGTCGGCTTTCTATCTCCTAAAGTAATACCAAAAGCATCAGCTAAACTTTTTACTCCATCTGCAGTTTGACCAAAAAAGTCAACTTTACCCTCATCTGTAATTCTAAATGCTTTGCTTAACTTACCAGCAATTTTATCTAAATCTTTATCAACTCTTTGTAATTTAGCAAAATCATCTTCATAGTTTGAAGCATTGTAAAATCCAAGTTTAGGCATATCTGCCCCTTTGTAATTTTGATTTACTCTCGCTATTGAAATAGATAAATCGTCTGGTGCATCATTAAATAACTTTAAATTTTCTCTTTTTGGAAGATATTTCTCACCATATTCAGGTGTTTCAAAATAAGCATCTGCAGCCTTTTTGTATATTTCATTAGGCACAATCTCAAATTGTTCGTTAAATTTAGCGTTTTCGTTAAGTGCGTTAAGCTCATAACTGTTAAGCATAACATTTTGACCTTTTTCAAAATTTTCAGCTAAACCCTTAATGCCACCAGTTTTGCCTTTTGGTATAATGTAGTAATTAGCTCTATTCATGGCGGCTTGCTGATCTTCTTTCTTTCTGCTAATAGCAAAAGCACCAGCCTTTGCTCTAATAGCTTTAGCCTCACTAACAGCCTTACTAAATTCTGGCATAGCTGCCTCTCCAGCCTCACCAACTGAACCAAGTATATTGCTTAAATTAAAACCTTTACCAGCTCTGTTTTGCATGAGTGCTAAACCAAAGGACATCAATGCTTGCTTAGTATCAGGGTCTCCAGATATATCTAATCCAGTAGCCTCACCAAATTCTTTTATATAATCCGCATATTCACCAGGCTTTATTCCAGGTTTTGCTTGTTTGAGAAACTCGTCAAGTGCACTCTTTGTTGCTTTTTGTGCATTAGTAAGTGCCTGTCCTTCGCCTGCCTCTGTTGCGGTTTCTAAATCTTCTTCTGCAACATCTCCTGTATAATCAATATCACTATCTGGTGCAGATGTATCTGTTTCAGCCTCTTTCTGCACTTTAGCAATGGTATCAGCATCAGCAAAATCACCAGCACCAAACGCTCTCGCATCAGGTTTACTGCCCTCTAATGTATTCTGTATTGCCTTTGCTGCCTCTGATTGCAATCTGTCTTGACCAACTTGCGTAAATATATCTGATCCAGGTATGTTTGGCTCTACATTCGGTAAAAAGGGTTCTTGACCTGTTACTGTGTCTTTTGATTTATCTCTAGCCTCAACTCTTTTTTTAAATCCTTCTGGAGATTCTTGAGATAATATATCACCAATTATATTACCAGATGGATCTGTAAACGCAGATATAAAACCTGTACCTTTTCTTAAATTTTCTAAACCCGCTAATCCAATATTACCCAAACCTTTTAAAATACCCATACCAGTAGTATCGCCAGGAGATGTTTCAAGTTGTCCGATAGGCGGTATAAACTTATCTTTTAATGGACCCTTACCAGCTAATCCTTGATTATATAACTCCATTATTTCAGCAGCGGTCTTAGGTCTTTGAAAACCCATGAGATTCAATAATTGATCTGTATCACCTAAGTTTAATCCTGGAGTTGTTTTAGGTGCCATATTATTCCCCTATTTTCCTACAGTACCAGTAGCTGATGGTGCTATTTGTGATAATGTGGTATATGCTCCAATGCCTTGTAGAAATGGGTTAGCCGCTGGTTGTGTTGCTTGAGTAAAGGTTGATGGAATGCTTGAACTAGGCATACCTTGAAGTAAATTTTGTCCTAATTGCAATCTTGTAAATGGCTCTTGTGATTGTTGTAATAAGTTTGCTCTATTAGCATCCAATTCTGCCTGTTGTTGTCTTTGTCTTAATGCACCTAATTGAGTTAGTTGAGATATATCTGCTTGACCTAAAGCTTGTTGTAAACGACCAATGTCGCTTGTTTGCCCAGACAAAGTACCAAATGCTTGTCCAAGACCACCAGACAACCTTCCTGCCTCCTGTGAGGCTTTTAACGCTTGTCCAAAGCCACTTGATAAAAGCTTAGATAATGTGTCTGCTTTTACTTGCTGAAGCCCTCTATCTGCCTCTGCTTGTCTTACACCTTCTCTTGATCCACCAAACGCTCCAGATTGTATTGCTTGTGCTCTTGCACCAGCTCTTTGCATATCTGCCTGTCTATCAAGTTCTCGCATTGCAACATCAATAACTTGTTGTTGAAATGGATTTTGAAATTTTTGAATAGATTCTGGTTGTAGAAATCCCAAACCACTTGTTATTGCTTGTTGTGCCGCTGATGCTTGATCTCTTGCACCCTCAATAAATGGCCTTTGAGTGCCAACCATTGACTCTCCAAGTTCAGCAGCTTTTGATGTAAGTGGATCAGCTCCTGCAATTTGTATTCCAGGCAAACCAAGAGGCGTATCTAATAATCCTGGCGTTGTTTGCTCTTCGCCATCAAACTCGCCAAAAGCTGTTTGAAGCAATCTTTTTTGCAAACCCTCTAAAAAAGGAGGTAATCTTTGTATATTTTCATATGTTACTGATCCGTTTGCCATTATGCCCTCGCTTCCAATTTATCCATCATATCGTAGGCTCTTTGTATTCCTTTGCGTTGATTTCCATCTCCTAAACCTTTTACAGCATCTTTTGTTAAAACAAACTCGCCAGCCATTAACATTGCTGGTACATCATCTTTTGTTCCTGAACCTTCTGATGGATCTATGCCACCATTACGTCTTGGAAAAGCCATAGGGCCACCATCTTGAGCAAAAGTTACACCACCCAATCTGCCACCAGGTCCACCAAAACCAAAAGGTCTTTGTTCAAACTCACGAGGTCTTTCTTCGTCATCATCGCCAGCTAATAGCTGTGCTATTAATCCAGCAGTCAAACCCTCTCCTACTCTTGTATTTAAAAGTCTTGCTAACAAATTTTCGTCTGAAATTCCTCCTGCTTGTAATAATTCACCAGTAAAGGTTTTTGGAGTTCCTTTTATTCTGTCTACAGCAGATTCAACTGGAGGTTTATCACTTATTGGCGATGCTCCACCACTTACAGTTTGCTCACTTCTTGTCATTGCAAAAGGTAATTTTTCACCAGTGGGAGTTGTGCGAACATTTGTTCCGTCTTGCATTGTTGTTTGTGCAGGTGCGTCATCAAAAAACGCACCACCAATACCAGCAAGTAAAGCGTTTCTTACAGCGTCTTTGTTCTTACCACCCATTAATTTTGATGTTGCAGCACCAGTTATCGCTCTACTTAAAAAAGGACTTAAAGCAGATTCTGCTCCAAACAACTTACCTATTCCAGCACCAACTTGAGGTCCTGCAAAAGCACTTATAGCTATGGGAGCCAAATCTTTTAATAATTTACCAATACTCATGGCTTAATCCTACCTTATTTCTGTTTTTCTGTCTACAGACCACTTGTTG
>CAACVD010000321.1_pt2 | contig 20088 bp, 28 predicted proteins | sample 2381771 | NCBI WGS metagenome assembly CAACVD01 (sample SAMEA5211965, study PRJEB30684) | marine metagenome | biome: Marine; feature: Epipelagic; material: Water | collected 2015-10-15 | depth 15 m | reverse complement strand
ATAATCAATTTGTTGATATATTTAATTCCTCTAAATTATTAAGAATTGCAATATTTGGTATTGGCTCTGTTTTTAAATCAGTTTTTATAGGTATAAAATTAATAGTTGACCAGTTTGTAAATACTTTTACTACATTATGGCGAGTAATTAAAGAATTTTCAGAGAAAGGTTTTAAAGGCTCTTTTGGTGATGTTTTAAAAGATGGTTTCAATAATTCTATTGAATTAACCAAAAAAGCTGGTAAAGATATTGCAACAACATTTACTGATGATTTTGCAAGTGCCTTAGATGCTAAATTAGAAAAAACAACAGTTGATGCAGTACAGGGAACATTGACATCAGTCGGAAATAAATTTAAAGGTTTTTTTACTGGTTTAACAACTGGTTTTGGTGGTGGCGGTGGTCAAAGACAAAGACAAGAATCAGTGCTAACAGGGACAAACATTGGTCAAAAAGATAATACTGGTTTATTACTAACTCCTGTTGGTCAAGAGAATACAGAAAAAGCAACTGAAAAAGTTAGTGTGTTTAAAAACTTGTTAGATGCTGTTGGCAATTCTGCGGCAGTAGTTGGTGAAGGTATTAAAGGTGCATTTCATGGTGCATTTCAATCAATGATGCAGGGTGAAAATGTTTTTAAGGCATTGGGTAAAATGTTATTAGATTTAATAAAAAAGTTAATTGCAGCAGCATTAGCAGCGTTTGTGTTGTCAACATTAATTGGAGGTCTTGGTCTTGGTGGTAAAGGAGGCGCTTTTGAGGGTATGGATAAATTTGGGTCATTATTTACACAATTTTCTGGTGTTAAAATGGGTGGTGTTAAAATGGCTAAGGGCGGAATTGTAAGCACACCTACAATGGGACTTATGGGAGAATATCCAGGCGCTCGTTCTAATCCTGAAGTAATTGCACCACTCGATAGATTGAAGTCAATGATTGGCGACACTGGTAGTTCAAAGGTGCAGGTTGGTGGTCAGTTTACATTAAGAGGTCAAGATTTGGTTGTTGCATTACAAAGAGCTAACAGAAATAGAGACAGGATTAACTAATGGCATATGGTGTAAAATATAGATTAGAGTTTGTTGATGACAACCTAAAAGGTAAAAAAATTGAAATACTTAAAGATGGTTATTCAGGAAGTGTTTTAGCATTAACAGGAACTAACAACCCATTAATATTAGAGTGGTCAGGTAATGATGATTTTTACGACCCCATAATAGGCTCTACATGTACAATAAATTTATTAGATACAGCAACATCAAACTACGACAATTTTTATGAATTTGACGAAAGAGAATATAAAGTAATCATTTACTATAAAGATAGCGGTGGGTCATATCAAATATATTGGCAGGGTTGGCTATTAACAGACCAATTTAAAGAAGCTGTAACAACAAAACCATTTGGTATAAGTTTAAACGCATATGATGGATTAGGTAGTTTAGACGGTTTTACAGCACCTATAGATTTAACAAGCGTGGCGTCCAAAGATTTAATGTATTATATCCACACTTCATTGTCTAATCTAAATTTAGGATTAGATATTTATATTTCTAATGATATACAAAAGGATGGGGCAAGTGGCTCTGATTATACATTTTATGACCAAACTACATTATCACAAAAATCGTTTTTAAAAGATGGTGTTGATTTAAGAACAGCCAAAGATGTACTGGGTCAAATTTTGAAATTTTCTAATGCCAGAATATTCCAATCTTATGGTAAATGGTATATAATAAATAATTCAAGTTACAGTGAACAATCCGTTAAAGATAGTTCAGCAACTACAGCTAATGGAGGAACAATACCAACAGGTATTAGAGCCGCAGAGACATCATCTTTACAATCAAATGGCACTGAGTCAGTAAAATATTTTATTTATAATTCAAGCGGTGTTTATCAATCAACATCAACAGTAAATGTTTTAAGTGTTGTGCCAACTAATTTACAACCACTGAATAATAATTTAACAAAAGAATATTTGAGGCCATTAAAAGAATTTACAATGGAGGCTGACATGAGTGGTTTTTTTGATAATAGTATTATTGTTAATGGTGGATTTGAACACGCTGCAACAGGTTGGACTTTAACTAATAGTTCAATTGTTACTGATTTTATGTTTCAGGGTGATAGGTGTGTTAAATCAACAACTTGTCAAACAACTTCTGGTGCAACATCTGTCGTTGTAAATAATTCAAGTGGAATTGATGAGGCTGCGTCAAGTCATATTGCCTACAAGTTAAAAATTAACAATTATTTTGATTCTACAAGTGGCAACACAAGAGGTTTCAGATTTCAACTTAAATTAGTTGAGACAGGGCCTGGTGCAAGTCAAACAAAGTATTGGTCTGAAACTTCAAATAATTGGGTTACAGCAGACACTAAAAATGATGTTGAAGTAGATACAAACAGAAGGTGGAAAAGTTTTAATTTTAATATAGCAACATTACCTTTTGGTGGTGATATAACTCTATATTTATATGGCGCATATCAAACAACATCAACGAGTGGTTTTACAGCTATATTTTTTGACTCTTTAAAATTAGACAGACAAAATATTGATTCCGATGGTAATAGGACTGAATTATTTGAGGAGTTTGATTTACTACAAAATTTAAGACAAAGAACAGTTGATGTATCTGGTGTAAAAAAATTAGAAGTATTTTTAACTAATAAATTTTATGGTAGAATTTCAGGAAGTTTTTACAGGTCAAGAGACAAAACAAATTATCTAAAAAGTGTTGAGGAAATTATAACGCAACAAGTAATGAATGATTTCAGGGATTTTGTTGTGAGATATGAGGGTGATTTATATAATAATAGTAATGACCCAATTGCCATGCAAAATAAAGTATGGGTTAATTTTGGCTCAGGTGTTTTACAAGAGCCAGTGAGTTGCTATTTAGATAGCATAACATATAATGTAAAACGAAATTTGTATAGTGTAGTGATGCACATACCAAATCAAAATGATGATGTTACGACATCATTCTTAACAAAATTTTAAAATTTTTCTTTTCCTGTTTGCTGCGGAACTCCTGTTTTTTAATTAGAATGGGAGTTCTTTTTTTACACTTATAAAATAAAAACTTAAAAAATTTTTTTTTATTTAAAATATTTTTTCATACATTTGTGGGTAACAATAAAAATAACATTATGAATACATTTGTGAAATCAAACCCAAGAGAAAAGATTTTCCTTAAGAAACAAAGAACAAAAAAGAATGTTCAGGCAGGTGACTGTGTAATCCGAGCTATTGTACACGCAACAGGTAAGGATTATAAAACAGTATTTAATGGTCTGGCAGATATGTCTAAAGAAACTATGTGGCTTCCCAATGAGGTAAAATGTTTCGAAGCATATCTCGTGTCACATGGTTGGGTAAAAAGAAAACCTATGCGAGATAAATATAATAAAACTTATATGGTTATGAATTTTCCTGCAAAACCCAGAGGAAGGTATATAATATTAACTACAAGTCATTTAACTGCAATTGTCAACCGCAAACACTTGGATAGTTGGGATTGTGGGTTATATAGAGCTAACAGTTATTATGAAAAAAAATAAATAACAATGGGGGTGTAAAAACCCCCTTTAAAAAATAAAATTATGAATTACACAAAAGTTAAATTTACATTAGAACAATTAAAAATTATTGACCAAGCTATGGAAACTATTGAATATAGTGGCATACCATTTAGCTCACCTAAGTATAAAAGGGCAATACAAATTAAAAATAAATTGAGAAAACAATATCATAAACAAAATAATTAAAAAAAATAACATTATGGAAAATACACACAAAAAATATGATGGTTTTGGAAGTATGGGCGGGTCTCGTACAATTTCAATGCCTGTTAAAGTTTATAACATATTAAATAAATACAAAAGTAAATTCAATAAATTATTAAAAAATTACATTGATGACTATTTGCGTTATAATGTAGATGACCACGAGCAAATGAAATTTCGCTTAGTGTATAAGGAAAATTTAAATTGCGATAAATATTTTTATCCTGGTTTTAAAGATTTTCATTTTCAATGGATAGTATATAATTTTGAGTTTGATGAAACTGATGAAGCTTGTTTAAAATTTAAGACAAGCCGATTAAGATGGCTGGGAGAGGGTGGCTACTTATTTAAAATAGATATTACAAAAAAAGAAAAAAAGATTTTAGTTTATTATCAGAGTGAAATTTACGATTATTTTAGAGACCTTAAATATAAAATTATAAATTCAAAAGATGCTTATAAGTATGCGTCAGATGTTTTTTAAATATTTTTTTAAAATAAAAAAAATTATTAGTTTAGCAAATCAATATTAAAATTATGGAACAAGAAATTTATTTCAAGTATTATTTCGAAAAAGATTTAAAGCAATTAGGTTTGAAACGATACACAGTATGCAAATTATTAAATTGCACAATGCCCACACTATCAACTCGTCTTAACAATCCAGGCACATTTACTTTGGCCGAAATTAAGACATTAAAAAAAGAGGGGTTTGTGTCAATGGAAAAATTAATTTAATAAAAACAATTTATGGAATCAATAAATATTAAAGGAAAAAAATATATAACAGTAAATCAAAGGTTGATACATTTTAGAAATCAACCTATGTTTAAAAGCTGGAGAATACATGAACAGCTTGTTGAATTGAATGACAAAGAGGGAATCTTTAAGGTGTCTATATTAGACAAAGAAAATAATATAATATCCTCAGCTCATGCACAAGAATACAGGGATTCAAGTTACATCAACAAAACATCATTTGTTGAAAATGGTTATACATCTGCATTAGGTCGAGCATTAGGTTACTTAGGAATTGGTATTGATGTATCAATTGCAAGTGCTGATGAAATGGTCAATGCGGTCAATAATCAAAATAAAACTAAGAAAGTAAATCAATATAAAAATCAAAATCAAAATCAATTATAATTATGGCAGAATATACACACGAACCAGGATGGAGTTCACTATTTAGTAATACCTATAAAGAGGAAGGCTCTAAGCAGCCTGACTATAAAGGCAAAGGCAAGTTGGAGGATGGCACTGACATTGAGTTAGCTGGCTGGAGAAAACAAGACAAAAATGGTAATACATTTTTAAATGTTAAAATCCAAAAACCATATCCAAAACAAGACGAGAATCACGCAACTGCTGGTGATTCTGTACAAGCAAATGAGCTGGATTTTTAGCAGTAAATTTGGAAAGGAGAGGGGCGTAAAAAGCCCCTTTTTTTTGCTAAATATTAGGGTTTTTTATAAAATGCTAATATCGATTTTAAGGGCATTTACATGCGTTCTAAGACACTTTACCCCTGTTTTGATAGTAGTATATCAAAAAGTTGAGAAAGTCAATTAGAATAAAATTCCCTCTGTAAATATTTTTTAAATTTTAAAGTATTTTTTAATTATGAAAAACAGACAATATCGTAGTAATCAGGGCAGGTCGCCACAAAAAGAGGAGGAAATATTTCAGCTATTTTTTTTAATATTTAAGCTAACAATATTGCCTTATTTATTTTATTTATTTATAAAAGAATGTTATGAAAATAGTTAAAGATTCTAACGACCAATATCATGCACAAAAATCTATTAGTGCAAGTGGATTAAAAGAAATAGCAAAAAATAGTGTTTACCATTTTTTAAATAGGTTGCCATTTGAATCGTCAGCAATGGCGCTTGGAACTGCTGTTCACACAGCACTTTTAGAGCCTGACACTTTTTATGATATTTATTATCCAATGCCTGAAATTAAAGACGCAAGAACAAAAGAAGGTAGGTTATTAAAAAAAGAGGCTGAGGAAAAAAGTGAAGGCAAAATATGTTTAAGTTTTTGGGACTATAAAAAAATAAAAACAATCCTTAAAAATTTTAAATCAAACAAATTGGCTCGTGCTTATTGCAAGGGCGAAGTAGAATTATCGCATTATTTAAAACATGATAACGTAGAGGTAAGGGTTAGGCCAGACGTTATTAATCATGTTAGTGATTTTATTTGTGATGTTAAAACGACACAAGACGCATCACCAAAAGCATTTCGGTCAAGTATTTATAAATTTAATTATCATTTACAAGCAGCATTTTATATGGACATGTTAGGTGTAAATAACTTTAAGTTTGTGGTGTGTGAAACTAATCATCCACACGCTGTGGTTGTTTATACATTAGATGATGATATGATTGAGCTTGGTCGTAAAAAGTGGCAACAAGCATTCAATGATTGGAAAAATTATTTAGATAATGGTCAAATAAATTTATATCATTCAGAAACATTTGATGTTGATGGGTCATATTTAATATCTAACATATGGAAAAATATCGAAAAATAGTCGAACAACATTTCTCATTAGATATTAGTAAAAACACAAGACAATTCAGATATGTATTTGCAAGAGCGTGTTATTTTTATTTGTGTCGAAAATATACTACATACTCACTACATGAAATTGGTAAATCATTAGGTAAAAACCATGCTACTGTAATGAATGCTTTAAAAAAATTAGAGGGAATGATTTTCTGTAGGCCAATTAATACAAGTATGTATAATTCATTAATGCGTAAATTTAATCCTAATATGGAGGATTCAAAACCAAAAATAACATTGACGGAACTTGTTAGGGACTACAATTGTTTGCTTTTAGAGAATGACCAATTGAAAAATAAAATACAAGAATTAACTGAACTTATATATAAATTAGCGGATTTGGAATAATTTTTTTTAATTTTATAAGAAAATTAAATGGCCAATCCTTATTATAAATATTTAGGCAAAGAGGACAAATTGCAAAACAGTGTAATGACATATCTACAATATAAATACCCAAAGGTACTTTTTACGCATATTAGTAATGAGGGTAAAAGAACGCCATTTGAAAGATATAAAATGAAATTTTTAGGTAGCAAACCTGGTGTGCCTGACATTATGATATTTACACCTAACAAACATTACAATGGTCTTGCTATAGAGTTAAAAGTTGGTTATAATAAACCATCTGATAATCAAAAGGATTGGTTAGGGTGGCTCGAAAATGCGAAATGGAAGGCATTATGGCTAAATGATTTTGATGATTGTATAGAAACTATTGATAATTATTTTAAGGATGTCAAATAGAGCAGTATATTTTGATGAGCAGACGCAAAAGGTAAGGTGGACAACATCATGCACTTCAAGTTTTAAATATAATTATGAATACATAGGAGAGGCAAGTGAGAATGAATTTAATATATTGATTGAATTACTATGGCACTTGTATGAGGAGAAAAAAATAACATTAAACGAGTTTAAAGAAATATATGAAAAATTAAGATTGTTTTGTGATAGAACAATGGGACTCGTTGACGAGATATAAAATTATTTATGAAATATAATTTAGTAATCAAACCACAAAAGTTTGATAATTTTACAATAGTGCCTAATAATCTGCTAAGGCATAAAGGTATTTCATTAGGCGCTACTGGATTATATGCTTGGCTTTTTTCTCACAAACACGACCAACAAATTACAATAGAATTTATTTCAGGACATTTTAAAGAGGGTCGAGATGCTATAAGGTCAAAGATTAATGAGTTAATAGAAACTGGTTTTTTAGTTAGAGAACGGGTTTTAGAAAATGGAAAATTTAAAGGTTATAATTATATATTAAGCGACAAAACCGAAGTCGGAAAAACACGAAGTCGGAAAAAACCGATGTCGGAAAATCCAACACAAAGTAATACTAATAATAATATATATAATAATATAAATAATATTAATAAAGCATTGCCTCATTTTTATAAGTTATTTGATGATAAATATTTGCCTAAAACCCCACCACAACAAGCTAAATGGACTAAGTGTATTGACGAGTGTATGAAATTAGATAATTTTTCTTTACAAGAAATTTATTTGATTTGTAAGCATACAAGACAAAATGAATTTTGGTCTAACAATTTTTTGACATTACTTAAGTTAAGAAATAATGATAAAAATGGAATTAAATATATTCATAGATTTCATGAGGATTACAAAAAATATAATAAACCAAGTGCCTACAAGAAAATAAAAAACCTAATTAAATTTAAAATTTATAATGATATTGATGGCACACAAAAGTTAGGTGCAATAACAAAAACAACTAAATTAAATCAATACAACTTAAGTCAAATTTTAGATTCTGCTGAAATAATTGAGGTTATGAAATATTTAAAAAAATGAAAAATTTAATTAGAAATAGTAATCAAGTAAAACAAGCAATTGACTTTGCTGGTATTGGTAATACTAAAATACACCCTACCGATATTGATGCGGTATTAGAATTTAATAATAAATCATTGATATTATTTGAAGTTAAAAAAATTAGAAACCATTTACCTACTGGCCAAAGATTATTACTTGAGAGGTTAGTTGATAGTTGGCATACCAATGAATCAATTGCATTAGTTGTAAAACATAATTTTAAAGATGACACAATTGACATACCATTAAGAAAATGTTGGGTAAGGAACTACTATGTAAATGGCAATTGGTATGTATGTAATAAACCATTAAAACCATTTTTAAATAAAATATTAGAAAAATGGAATATTAAAAAATTAACGCTATAATATAAAATTTATTTATATATTTAAAAATTATTTATGAATCACATCACTGAATTTCAAAATCTTGGAATCATACTAAAACGACAACATGGTAATGTCAAAACCAAATGTCCAAAATGTAGTCATACAAGAAAAAATAAAAGAGATTTATGTTTGTCTGTAAACATAGATAATGGTTTATATAATTGTCATAATTGTGGTTGGAATGGCAATGTAAAATTTAAAAAGAAAAAAGAATTTAATATCCCAGAAAAAATAAATTTAAACATTACAGACAGAATTATAAAATGGTTTAAAAAAAGAGCAATAAGTGAATCAACAATTAGTCATTATAAAATTGGTGAATCATTTGAATATATACCACAAGTACAGGCAAAAAGAAAATGTATCAATTTTAATTATTATCGTGATGAGGAAATTATTAATATAAAGTTTAGAGATTCACAAAAAAACTTTAAACTTGTTTCTGGTGCAGAATTAATTTTTTATGGCCTTAATAATATTAAAAACATTGATAGGTGTTATATAGTTGAGGGTGAAATTGACTGCATGAGTTTACATGAAATAGGCATCTCCAATGTTTGTAGCGTTCCTAATGGCGCAAGTAAAGGAAATCAAAGATTAGAATACTTAGATAATTGTTGGGAATATTTTAAAAACAAAAAACAAATAATATTATGCACTGATAATGATGATGCTGGTATGCAACTAAGAAATGAACTTGCCAGAAGGTTTGGAAACTATAAATGTAAATATGTTGATTTTGGTGAGTTTAAAGATGCTAATGAAGTATTAATAAGTAAAGGCAAAGATTATTTAAAAGAGTTAGTTCAAAATGGCAAACACTTTCCATTAGAAGGTGTTATTAATATTGATAATATCTGGCAAAATGTTTTAAATTTTAATGAAAAAGGAATCAAGAATTATGATATTGGTTTACCAGGCTCATCAGAATTTTTTAAGCTATCAATGGGAGAGTGGTCAGTTGTATCTGGCATACCAAATAGCGGTAAATCTGATATATTAGACCAGGTATTATGTAATTTAAGCATGACATATGGTTTTAGATGCGCTATGTTTTCACCTGAGAGTTTTCCTTATGAAGGCCATATAAAAAGAATAGCAAATAAATTAAAACAAAAGAATTGTGATAATGATGATTTAAATGATGTTAAAGATTTTATTGAGGAACATTTTTATTGGATTAAAATTGACTTAGAAAATTTAACTCTTAAATCAATATTACAAGCATTTAGAGAGCTGGTATTTCAAAAGGGAATAAATGTTTGTGTTATTGACCCTTATAATATGCTTGACCACTCGGCACAAAGGGACTTTACTTATGTAGGTAAACTACTTAGTCAAATAACTCAATTTTGTCAACAAACAAAAACGCATTTATTTTTAGTGGCGCATCCAAGAAAAATTGAAAGTGAGGGTGGCCAATATAAAAAACCAACATTGTATGATATTTCTGGTAGTGCTGACTTTTTTAATAAAGCATATAATGGCATTATAGCATATAGATGTATTGGACATAAAACAACCTATGGCTCTGATTCTGTAAAGATTTATGTTGAAAAGGTTAAGAGAAAAGAAAATGGACAATTAGGATGTTTTGAAATAGCACCAGATTTTAAAAATGGCGGTGTTTATAAGGATATTACAAACAGTAAAAAATTAGAAATAATAAAAGATAACGATATACCATTTTAATTATGAATCATAAAGAATACAGTGAATTAAAAAAACAATTAATAGATAATTGTAATAAAATAATGAATGAAAAACAACCTGAATACACAAACAATAATCAGGATGTTTTATATAATTTTAAATCAACAGCAAAACATTTAAAATTAAAGCCACAAGAAGTGTGGGGTGTGTTTTTTCATAAGCATATACAAGCAATATTAAGTCATGCTCATAATCCTAATATGCACCAAGCTGAGCCAATAGAATCAAGATATTGTGATGCTATAAATTATTTGTTTTTAGGTTTTGCATTGCATATTGATAATTTAAAAAAAGAACACGATAATTTAAATATATCTTATAAAAAGATATATCCAGAATTTTTTGAATCAGAATAATATGAACATATATTTTAAAGCACAATCTTGGTGTTTAAACAAAGGATTAAAAATTTATATAGTACCAATTAAGAATAGTAAAAAGTGCTATTTAGAGATAGATAATAATGGTAGAATCCAAAAATCTACTAAACAATACAAGAATCAAAGAGAGGCAAGCAGTAAAATATGGGACTTATATCTACATATTTACAGGAAAAATAACCCAAAAACTTAAAATATTTTAAAAAAAAGTAAATTTTCTTTCATTGTTTAAAAATATTTACATATATTTGAGTATAATTAAAAACAATAAAATATGAATACAATAAAAGTTTTACAAGTAATTAAATCTGATACATTTGCTGCATATCAGTCATATACAGAGGAACATATTAAAAATATGTCTGGTAAAAGTGTTTTTGAGGAAGGTTTTAGATGCACACAAAACGGCAAACATTTATTAAAATGTTATAAAGTTGAAGGTAGTTTTAATCCCTTTCATATTTGGTTTAATAGTAAATCAAAAGCACTGAGAGTAAAAAAATTAATTAATAAAATTAAATAATTATGAAAACAATAAACATGAATAAAACAATAGAAATAAATGAAAAATATCTTTTACTTGATACGGCTTTAGGAAGCATTGAAGGATATACTAAGATTAAAAAATCTGAGAAGGATTTTAAAAATAAAGGTTTTGATTTAACCTTTATAATTCAAAAAGTTCAAGGCAATTTATCATACTGGAAACTTTACGGAATGCATTTACAAAACCTATAAAAAAATTAATTTCTAAACTATGAAAACAATGAAAACATTAGAAAAAACAAAAGCAATAAATAACAGAACAAAAAAACAACAAATTGAACATATAGTGAATAATTCAAATTATGAAAATGGAATGAAAGTATATGAAGTATTAGCAATATTAGATAGAGAGGTTAGAATTCCTTATTTAGCAAGAAAATGTAATTTAGATATTGCAGCAACAAAAAAAGCAATTAAAGAAAACTATAATGAGGGTTCAATAATCAAAAGAAAAATCCAAATGGGTGATGGCTGGACTACATCAAGGTTTGTAACAGTTGTAAAATATCAAGATTACAGCTATTGGAATGGACAAGATTAATATAAAATTAAATCCTGACAACAATTTAGTTTAATTTAATAAACTAATTTATTTAGCTTTTTACACAGTCAGGTAAAGGAGGTTGATAAGAAATAGGAGTCACAAGACACACTAACTTATCTCCCTCCTTTTTTTTTGCTTAAATTTGTGCTATGACTACAAATTCGGACACTATAAAAAAGAACTTGATACAAGCATTGGAAAAGTCGTTAGGAATCGTTACAACGGCTTGTAAGGATGTTGGGTGTGCAAGAAGTACATTCTATAAATATTATGACAATGATAAAGAGTTTAGAAAGAAGGTTGATAATATTGAGAACTATACATTAGATTTTGTTGAATCACAACTGCATAAAAAAATTAAAGATGGCGACACTACTTCTATTATATTTTATTGCAAAACTAAGGGAAAAAAAAGAGGGTATATTGAAAGGCAAGAAATAAAACATGATGTTGATACTCAAAGCAAACTTATTGAATGGAAACCAGCAACACAAAAAGAATAGAACAATTTTGTAATAAACAATTCTACGAAGCATATAATTCAAAGGCCAGATTAAAAATATTTCAGGGCGGTTCTCGTAGCGGTAAAACTTATTCACTAATGCAATATTGTTTATACTTAATTACAATAAGCAAAAAGCCATTAACTATAAGCATAATAAGAAAAACCCTCCCAGCGCTTAAAAGGTCAGTTCTAAGGGACTTTCTCAACATATCTAAAGACATAGGCTTATATTGGGATGGCGTCTTTAATAAGTCCGAAAATACATTTAGCTACAATGGGCATACATTAGAGTTTTTTTCTGCTGATGATTCACAAAAGATTAGAGGGTCGGCCAGAGACATTGCGTGGCTTAATGAGGGCAATGAATTATTGTTAGAGGAATACAGGCAAATAGCAATGAGAACAAGACAAAACATTATGATTGATTTTAACCCATCAGACCCAGTGCATTGGATTTATGATTTGTGTGAAAGAGATGATGCTGAGTTATATACATCAACATATAAAGATAATAAGTTTTTGCCCAAAGAATTAGTTAAAGAAATAGAAAGATTAAGAGAACGAGACCCTGAGTATTGGCGTGTCTATGGTGAGGGCCAAAGAGCTGTATTTAGTGAAAGACAAATATTTAAAAATTGGCAATACATACCGCATTCTGATTTTCCTGAATTTGATGATTATGTAATTGGTATTGACTTTGGATTTACAATGGATGCTCTTGGCGTTGTAAAAGTTGCAAAACAAAATGACAAATTGTATGTTCATGAATTGTGTTATAAAAAAGGAATGACCAATCGAGACATTGCTGATTTTTTAAAAAAACATAAATATGAAAATGTTATTTGCTATTGTGATAGTGCTGAGCCAAAATCAATTGAGGAACTAAGACAAATGGGTATATTGGCCAAACCAGCCATTAAAGGTCAGGGGTCAATCAATGCTGGGATATCACTACTAAAAGAGTTTGATATTATATGTTCTTTGGAATCTAAAAACCTACATAAAGAACAGCAAAGTTATCTTTGGGAGGAATTAAAAGATGGTACGATTATTAATAAGCCTGTTGATAAAAACAATCATTTGATGGATGCCCTTAGATATGCCGCTTATTCACGATATAAAAATAGATATGATTTCTTTGTGATATAATATACAAATTTATTATTTTGTATTTTTACATAAAATTTTATCTAAATGGCTACATTTTATGACAGATTAAAAAATCTTATAGTTAAATACACACAGAATACTGCAAAGGAATATAACAGAGCTATCTATAATTATTTAGGAGATTCAATCATTTGGAATCCTGAAAATGATTCAACATATATTGACGAGGGTTACAGAAAAAATGCAACCATTTATTCATTAGTAAATATTATTACAAAAGCATCATCAACAATTCCATTTATGATTTATCAAAAAGTAAATGAGAATGAATTAAAAAAATATAAAGCAATGACAAGCGGAATGATTGATGGTGGTATTTTGCATAAAGCAAACATGATTAGAAAACACGCATTAGTTGAATTAGAACATACTGAATTACATGAACTATTAGAAAGGCCAAATCCAGCTCAATCTTATGCAAGTTGGTTAAGTGAGATTGTTGCTTATGGTAAACTAACAGGCAACAGATATATTTATGGATTAGCGCCTGAAACTGGTGATAATGCAAGTAAGTATAAAGAGCTATATGTAATGCCCTCACAAATTATGGAAATTGTAAGTGGTGGAATGATGCAGCCTGTTAAAGAATATAAAGTAGAGTACAATGGAACTTATGCAATTCCAGCAGAAAACATTTGTCATATAAAAGATTTTAATCCTTATTATGATGGCACTGGCTCTCATCTTTATGGCCAATCACCATTGAAGGCTGGATTGAGGTCAATGACTACAAATAATGAGGCTGTACAAACAGGTGTTAAGTATTTACAAAATCAAACTGCAAGAGGTGTGTTAATGAGTGATGAAGGTGATTTAAATGAAGTACAAGCACAACAATTAAAAGATAAATTCAGAAGTAATTTTCAGGGCAGTAATAATGCTGGTGATGTAATCATAACACCAAAGAAATTATCATGGGTAAACTTTGGATTGAATGCAAGTGATTTAAGTTTGATTGAGCAATACAATGCGTCTATAAAAGATTTATGTAACATTTATAATGTTCCTGTTCAACTACTTAATAATACAGAGTCAAGTACATACAACAATATGAAAGAAGCAAAGAAGGCTCTATATCAAAATTGTGTAATACCTGAGATGTTAAAAATAAGAGATGAATTGAATCGTTGGTTAGTGCCTATGTATGGTGATAAATTATTTTTAGATTTTGATTTTTCTGTTATACCAGAATTGCAAGAGGAGATGGATAAGGTTGTTGACCAAATGTCAAAAGCATGGTGGATTAGCCCTAATGAAAAAAGAGCATCAATGAGTTATGGTGAGCAGGAAAATGAGGCCATGAATGAGTTTTATATTCCAGCAAATTTATTACCAATAAGCGATAGCAATATTGAAATGCCTGAGCCACAACCATCAATGGATATTGATAAAATGGAAATTAAGTATGAGGTTGTTGGTATGGATGACCATTATACAACAGTTGAGGAAGCTGAGGCAAGAGCAAGAGAAATGGGTGGCAGTGGTCATCATGAGCATAATGTTGAAGGTCAAGTATTTTATATGCCATTTAGCACACACCAAGAATATTTGGATAATAAAGATTATTATGAAAATGAGGAAAAACAAGTTAGTGCAAGAGTTGAAAAAGCATTAAAAAAAAAAGCAGAGGGATATTCTGATTATCCACAATCTGCAACTAACAATGCAAAAAGAATGATTGAGTGGCGAGAAAAATATGGCAGAGATGAAGTTAAAGGTGGCACTGCTGTTGGTTGGCAAAGAGCAGCAAGTTTAGCCGCAAGAGAATCATTAAGTAGGGAAACTGTTGGTAGGATGGCCGCATTTAATAGGCACAGAAAAAATTCAACTATTGACCCTAAATATAAAGACACGCCATGGAAGGACAAAGGATATGTTGCTTGGAATTTATGGGGTGGCACAAGTGGTGTGAATTGGGCTATGAAAAAAATGGAATCAATAAGAAATGACTAATGCCAAAACCAAGACCAAACGAATCAGAAAGAGATTTTCTAAATAGATGTATGTTAGATGATGAAAGTCGTACTGATTTTCCTGACAGCGACCAAAGATTAGCATTCTGTTATTCTCAATACGAAAATAAAAATCATAAGCATAAATTTGATAAGAAGTTTGTCAAAAGATGGAAAAATGATTATGAAAAAAAATTAAGGTCATCCGAGAATAAAGTAATTCCAAAGGTCAATAGATTTTATAGAACAGAATATTATAAAGGCATAGATAAATTTATAGAAACTGAAAGAACAGATTATATGGATTTATTTCACTATGAGTTTTTTCAAAACATATACAGAGAAATATACAGAGACATTGGAATTGATATTGCTAAATGGTATGTAAAGAATTTTGAGAAATATCAAACAAAAGAATTTAATTCAAAAGATTACATAAGTATTTGGTTAGCTAATTTTACAGCATATGGCCAAAGGGTTGCTGCTGCAAACATTGTTGGTGTTAGTGCTACGGCAAAAAAAACTTTGATTAGATTAACAAGAAGGTTGTTTAGCGACCCATTATATGCAACATTAGGGGCAGCAGAAAAAGCAAGAATACTTAGAAAACAATTTAAGCATTATTCAAGATTTCAGGCAATAAGATTAGTTAGAACTGAATCAACAAGAATTGCTAATTATTCACTACAAGTTACAGCCAATGAATTGTTTGCTGGTCGTAGAATGATGAAACAATGGATGACATCAATGGATGGCCGTGAAAGAGATTGGCATGCTGTTGCTAATGGTCAAGTTGTTGAATCTAAAAAACCATTTATAGTTGGTGGTGAATATTTACAAAGACCAGGTGAAGGCTCAGCAAGAAATGTTGTTAATTGTAGGTGTTCAGTTTTTTATTTTCCAGCCAATGATGAGGGGTCAATATTTAGCTAATTTTATTTTTGTAATTTTGCTTAAAATTAAAGATTATGAACTTTTTATATAAAGCAGCACCACTTGGTGAATTAACTGATTATGATGAAAAAAATTCAATTGTAAAAGGTTATGGCTCTTATTTCGATAATAAAGACAGCGACCAAGATATTATTAGGAAAGGTGCATACAAAAAAACCATTGAGGAAAATGGTGAAAGGGTAAAATATTTATATCAACACAACATGATGCAACCCATTGGAAAAATGGAGGAATTATATGAGGATGAAAAAGGATTAGTATTTGTTGCGTCAATTCCAAAAACAAGTTTAGGTAATGATGTTATTGAGCTAATGAAAGCTGGTGTTATTACTGAAAACTCTGTTGGTATAATGCCAATTGTAAAAGAAAATAAAGATGATTACAGAGAGATTAGAGAGGTAAAACTTTATGAGATTTCTGCTGTAACACTTGCTGCCAATGACCAAGCAAAAATCATTGATGTAAAAGGTGAAAAAAATCTTAATGAGGTTTATAAAAGATATGATAATCTTTGTAAACTTTTAAGAAAGGGCAATGTCTCAGATGATATGGGATATGCCATAGAGAGTGAATTGTTGAAACTAAAAACTTTATTCATAAGTGCTACTCAGCCAATTGAGGAAATTACTGAGCCAGTAGAACAAAAGCATGAGGTTAAAGACATATATAATTATTTGTTAAATAGATTAAAAAAGTAATTTCAAAAATGGAAGAAAATTTAAAAAACGAGCTTGACCAATTAGGCGATATTATAGACGCTAAGTTGGAAAAGGCTCACGGACAAGCTGTTGAAAGTGCTACTGGTAAGGCTGATGAAACTTTAAAAGGTGAAATCAAAAACTTAACAGAAAAATTCAACGAAAGAATGGACGCTATGGAGGTTGCTAATAAAAAACATTTTGAACAAAAAAGTGAGTCAAAAGATTTTAAAAGCAATTTAACAAAAGCGATAAACGAAGGAGTAATTGATTCATTTAAATCTGGTAATTCTGGCGCTGCTCAATTCGAGATTAAAGCGGATATGACAATAGGTGCTGACTTTACAGGGGATGTAATTCCACCACAAAGAGTACCAGGTTATAAATTTGACCCAACAACTCCTATGAACATCAGAGAGCTATTAAATGTAGGCTCTACAAATTCTGATGTAATTAGATTTGTAAAAGAATCAGGATATTCTAATGGTGCTGCTGCTGCAAATGAAGGGGCTACATTAGGCCAAACTGATTTCGATATGACTGCACAGTCAGTTAATGTTGAGAAAATCGGAACATACCTTAGAATTTCTGAGGAAATGTTAGCTGATACTCCACAACTATCATCTTATATTTCGCAAAGAGTACCTGCGAAAATGATGGAGGTTGAGGATGACCAAATCTTAGGAGGTAATGGTGTTGCACCAAACCTAAATGGATTATATAATTCAGGCACTAACTTTGATACTTCTGCTTCTGGTAAATTTTATCAGTCAGTGGATGCTGCAAATGAATTTGATGTACTTGTTGCTGCAATTAACCAGCTACAAATCGCAAATTATAGAGCTGATTATATTTTATTAAATCCAACTGATTTTCATAAGATACTATTGTTAAAAGATACGACTAACAATTATCTTAAAGACCAAGTTTATCAGGGATTACAACCTAATTTCTTAGGTGTGCCAATCGCTGTAAACAATGAAGTAAATGCTGGGTCATTCTTAGTAGGAAACTTCGGTCAGGCATGTCAATTATGGGTAAGAGAAAATGTTAATGTTGGCTTCTACAGAGAGGACGGCACTAACATTAGAGACGGATTTGTTACTGTAAGAGTTCAAGAAAGAATTGCTCTTGCAACTTATCTGCCGAATGCAATAATTGATGGTCTATTCAGTACTGCAAAAACAGCATTAGAGACACCGTAATAGGTTGATTTAATAGCTTTTTAGTACAAAGAGGGGTGTTTTTCACCCCTTTTTTTATAGAGGTAGAACAAAAAAAATTGTAAAATAATACAAAATATATTTTGCATTTAAAAATATTCTTTTTAATATTGTAGTGTAATTGATTAATAATTACATACGTTCATTAACATACAAATAAAAGGTAAAACTTGGTGAATACAAACTTTGATTTAAGTGAGATTTAAATTATAAGGGTTTGCAAAAATAATTGAGTCGAAGGATAACGAAATTGGGGTTCGAGTCCCCACGCTTGTTCTTAACAGGGTCTGTGGTCAAATGGCACGACGCGGAAAGTTTTAAAAAAATAGAATTCATTATTTGATTTTTTATAACTACGACATTGACAAAAAGGTATTGCCAAGCGAGGTTGAGAAAGTGTCAGGACACAAACTTATCTCAAAATCTCATTAATGCGTTGGAATGGGAATAATGGAGAGAATATCAAAATTATTCGGAAGTCGTCAACTACGACGAGGTTATAATTACTGGTTGTTGCAGTTTTATATTAACCTAATAATGCGCCTCGACCTTTTATTTTTTAAATTATTTTAAATTATTTTACAGAGGTAGAGTGAAAAAAAACCTTTTTTTTTAAGTTTTTTTTACAATCGTAAAGAATTTTTGCATATATTTGAGTATAATTAAAAACAAAACATTATGAAAAAATTAAAAAAACAATTACAACAAAATAAAGAAGCAATGCAAACTCTTGCAACAAAGGTTTATAAACTTTGTAAAAAAGTAAAACCTAAAACCAGCTTTGGTGGTTACCTAAATAATGTTAAATATTCAGCATACTGTATAGCAACACAGAAGGGTGATTATTTTCATCATGCTGGTGAAATGGTAGATAGATTTGGCCAAGTGACTGATATAAAATATTTTAATTTAAATGGAACTCGCAATTCAAAAAAAAGGACTAAAATTGATTATGATTTTATAGTTTTAACAACTGAAATTTTTGAGATAGCAAAAAAATGTGATAGGTTAGAATATGAATTAGAACAAAGAGAATTTATCAATAAAAAATAACTATGGATTGGATAATGCAAAAAAACTTAGATATAATTATGAGCTCAAAAGAAACATTAAATCACAATATCAAAAGAAAACGACAATTAAGAAAAATAAATCATCCAGCAATGGCAAAAGATTGGGATGATATAGATAGAGAGGAACGACAAAGGCGGTTGCGAAACTGGAAAATAAATATTAACTTAAAAAAAAATGATGGTGAAGTGAGATAGTTTTTCATAGAGTTTTTTATTTTGTTTGAAGTGGGTATTAATAGTACCCACTTTTTTTTTGTATATTATTAAAGTGAATCATAATCAAAAAGGTTGTTTTGCTGAATATCACTTTGCATCAACAGCCATGTTAAATGGTTTTAAAGTATCTATTCCATTATTAGATTCAAGTCAATACGATTGTATTTTAGAAAAAAATGGTAAGCTATTTAAATTGCAAGTAAAGTATTTAGGTGCTGATAGATATAAGCACGGCAAGTCAACTCAAATATCTCTAAAAAGAACAGGCACACCAACATATGATTTTAAGTATGTAGATTACTTTGCATTATGGAGTGAGGAATATAAAGGTTTTTTTATAGTTAAAAATGAAGGGCAGAAGTCATTAAGGTTATCCATGCACAACAAGTATAAAAATAATTTTAATAACTTTGCATTGATTTCATAAATAGTTTAAGAGTGTCATTGGGTTAAAACTTAGTGGCACTTTTTTTTTATCTTTACATAAAATTAGTATTATGAAAAT
>CAACVD010000372.1_pt1 | contig 20094 bp, 23 predicted proteins | sample 2381771 | NCBI WGS metagenome assembly CAACVD01 (sample SAMEA5211965, study PRJEB30684) | marine metagenome | biome: Marine; feature: Epipelagic; material: Water | collected 2015-10-15 | depth 15 m | reverse complement strand
TGAGCGTTGTATTTTTACTCTAATATTCATGTTATTGTCCTGAATGCTTTTTGGTCACTTTACCTTTTTTGGTGTTTCTTACGTGACTTCTCTTACCGGAGTCTTTTCCTGTTTTTTGCGCTCTTTTCTTTTTCTTTGCGGTGGCTGCTCTCTGACTTTTTGATAGACTTGGAGCTTTCGATCTAGGCAAGCATCTGTCAGGATTCTTTTTATCCTTTGAGGTACCGCACTTGCCAGCTATCTTTCCAGAGGAGGTAACACGGACCCAATCTTTTTTTAGCCAGTTTTGAAGCTCTCCTTCTTGAATTTCTTCAAGAACTATAGATAGTTCTTCTTTTATTATATCTATAAGTTCTTGCTTTGTCATTTTTTCTTTCTTTTGCTATCCTTAGCATAGTTTGGGTCTTTGCAGTATTTTGAAGCAGCTAGATTAGCATAAGCACTTGGATATGTATCAAAAGTTCTTTTTGCCCAAGCTATACCTGCAGGACATATTTCATTACCTTTCTTTTTCTTTGACTTACTTTTCTTACGCTTCTTTCGCTTCTCAATCATCATTCGCAACTCTTCGCGAATCATTTCTTCTACCTTTACATTCTCATCGTCACCTAATATATAATCACCATTCTTGTGTTTGGTTACTTTTGGAATCTTTTCTATGTTTTTTTTCAGTTCTTCTTTATCGGCACCAGTAATATCAACTATTGCATCAAGGCCTGCAGCACCACCCTCTTTTTTCAAAGCAGCAATAACTGATTGTGGATCGAAATGAACCTCTCCTTTGGCGGCAAGTTCTTTGTGCTTTTCACCATCTGCCATAGTTTTCTTTCCAGTCTTGAGATTCCACATTGGATGTTTTTTGACCTCTTCACGGATCATTTCTTCTATGTTGTATTCATCTCTGTCTTCTTCGTCATCTGGAGTAAGAACATCTCTTATTTGGGCTAAGTCTTCATCGTAGGGGTCCCAGCCTTCGCCACTTTGGTCAAACTCTTGATCATAGATATACACTACTAAATCTTTTAAATCATCGTCTGACATACCAAGTGCTACATGTTGTATACCGCCATTAGCTATCTTTAATGCTATTTGCGTGTTTAGATCCTCTTGTTGACCCTCGTTTACATACTTTCTAAAGTTTTCAAATAATTTTTTCACATTAAACCCTCACTTATATTATAAGTAGAACTTACAGTGCGTTATCTCGCTTTTTCAAGTAGTTTTGATATCACTGTATTTAGCAAAGCATATTCTTCAAAATCATTCGGATAAGAATTTTTGCCAAAGTCAACATAGACAGATAAGACATATTTTTCATCAACAACAAAACTATGACTTACAGCCCCTAAAGCTCTACCACCTTTACCCCAATGGTTTCGACCTTTGATTCCTGAGAATTTAACCTTTTCACTATGTTTTCTAATTTTTTGCGCTTTTATAATAGCATCTACTTCTTTTTTAAACCTTTTATAGAGCTGTCGCTCAGCTGGTGTGCCTCCGCCGGCAACCATCCTTTGCATTCCTGCAAAAAATTTAAACATATCCCTTGGAGATTGCTGGTTGTTTGACTTGCCATATAAAAAATTGCTGTTTTCAATTCCAAATATATTAGCTATTTTTGCTACGTCTGTTTTATTTATAGCACCTAGAGAGGAGCCAGAGGACCTTCTGTAGATTCTTTTTGAGCCTTTACCTTGACGTCTGCGGTACGCCATACTGAGCGCTCGGTTAACTTTATTTGAGCCACCTGACATTTTTGTATAGCCAAGTATTGCGCCCAACTCTATGTCGTTTAAGGCTTGAGGTGTACCAGAATATTTAATTAACTGTGCTAGTGCTGCCATAATTTTTTGAGATGATGCACCGTAAAAGCGGTTTTGTGCATTATAGAACACTGTTGGCTCTGCTTTATTTATTGTGCCTAAAGCGTAACCAAATTTTTTGCCATACATAGATTGTAAATCAGTTAAGCTAAGTTTCCTCATTTCTGTAAACATTGATTTTATTTTTGATGCTAAGCCAGCTTTTTGGCCTCTAATGCTCTTTATTCTAGATCTAACAGAATTAATTGTACCGGGACCTGCTGAGCCTTCTGCTGATTTAGAAACTAACGCTGGAGTAGAGGCAGCTGGTAAGCCTCCGCTTTTTATTGCAGCCATAAACTGCTTCATGTTTGGAGAGCCTTCTGGAAAATACGCACGTACATGGTAATGATCGTCGTGGCCGCTTCCGGCTGCCCTACCTAGTTTTTTTTCTGACATAATGTTTGGAAAATCACTTTCTAGTTTATTCTTCCTAATCCATTTTTGCATTGCTTTCGTAATTTTATATCCAACTAAGACCATTTCTATCTGACTACTAGCTAGTAAAGTTTCGGTAAAGACAGCGTTCCTTCCATAATCAAAAGTTGAGAATTTATAATCAACTGGATCCCACCAGGCACTGCCACCTTTCGTTCTATAAAAAGTAACGTCTGCTTCTAAGCCAGATTGGTGACCGTATCGGTGTGTTCCGGTATTAGGACCGCCGCCACTTCTTGGCCCCCAGCCACCTTGAATACATGGTAAGCTAGGATCTTTTTTTCTTTCTTTTTTGTTCCAACAAGTTCCTAATGCTACACTACCAATCCATGCCTCACCTCCATCGCGTGGATACCTTTCTTGAGCGGCGGCCGCGGCTGCTTTGATAATATTAGCAAGCAAAGGATTACCATACTGCTTTATTTTAGGTTGCGGCCGCATAGCAATACCAGGAGCTCCAGAAATTATGTCTCCAAAATACACACCGTTAACCATATAAGCATCATCAGCTGTAATTCCCCCTTTTTTGGGATGTGAATTAACTCCATAACCATGATAATTATTTGGAGCCTTAGAGTTTGGGGCTTTGCCCACTTTATTTGCTTTTATTGATATACACTGCCCAGATGAGAATCCAGATACACCACCCACAGGTCCGCCAGCGACCGGTGTGTTTGCGCCTGGTGCGTCGTTAACATATGATTTCGTCTTTTTTTCAAGTACTCCAACTTTAACAAAGGCCATTTCGGTCTCATCACCAACACAAGCGTCTTGTTCACAGCCAGTATCAGCCTGAAATTGCATTATTGCTTTTTTTGTTTTAAGATCACAAGTATCATTAACGTCTAGCTGTTTAAATGCTGAGGTAGATTCGTAATATTTATTTATTAATTCTTTTATTCTACTAACTGGCAAGGAACTTTCACTATCGTCAACACACTTGCACCTATGTTTGATAGTGCCGGCAACTTTTGTCATTTTTGTTTTTTGAGCTACATCTGGTTTCTCACTAGGCTTTTCTGTTGCTTTTTCGACTTCTTTTTCTGCAGTTTTTACTAGCTTATCATATTCAGGGGTGTCTTTTTTTACTGATAGCTTTTTTATTTGTTCTGGGGTAGGTGGTTCGGAATCCTGCTCTCTAAGCAGTTTTCGCCAATCATTTACTAAATTAAAAGTACTCATAATACTAAATAGTATTATTTTTTGCTTTATAATCATCAATCGCTGATTTGATTGCTTCCTCTGCCAGCACTGAGCAATGAATCTTCACTGGAGGTAGTGATAGCTCTTTTGCAATATCTCCATTTTTTATCTCTTTTGCTTGGTCAAGTGTACGGCCCTTTACCCATTCTGTGACCAGAGATGAAGATGCTATAGCTGAGCCGCAGCCATATGTTTTAAATTTTGCGTCTTGTATTACTCCATTTTCATCTACTTTAATTTGCAGTTTCATGACGTCACCACAAGCTGGTGCGCCGACGATTGCAGTACCAACACTAGTATCAGTCTTATCTAATGAGCCTACATTTCTAGGATTTTCAAAGTGATCTAGTATTTGTTTAGAATAACTCATACTGAAAAAGATTCTCCACAACCGCAAGTCCGCTTTGCGTTTGGGTTAACAAATTTGAAGCCCGATTGATTCAAGTTATCAACAAAGTCAATCTCTGTGCCCATCAAATATAAATAGCTCTTTGGGTCGATATATATTTGAATTCCGCAACTTTCTATAATTTTGTCACCTTCTTTTAAGTTGTCAAATTGTAATCTATAGGTAAAACCAGAGCATCCACCGCCTTGCACACCAGCTCGGATTCCAGTTTCTTTTTTTTCTGTAAGAAGTGTTTTTATTTTGCTTGCAGCAAATTCAGTTAATGTAATCATAATATTAACATATCATATTTTTTATTGTATGTCAAATAAAAGTTGGTGGAGGTGGCGGGAGTCGAACCCGCGTCCAGAACATCTCAAATAATACGTCGTTCACAAGGTTAGTCTAGGTCTGGCCCTAGACAGCCGTTAAGTAGCAAATATATAGTTATATAAATTAACAAATCCAGATGTTCGGTTAGGAAGGTATCTGGAAAACCTCCTCAAGTTTTATGCGGCAAGCGCATAATCCTCGAAAATTTCAACGTCATCGTTTGCGTTTATAGTTTTGAGTGTTTTTACTGTGACCTCACTCACACAGCCTTGCACGTATTATTATCCTTACCCTGTCGAAACCTGGTCACCCCCTTAGCAACAATTATCACATTTGCAATTGCAACATGGGCAGCATTGGCATTTATTTGAATCGCTCATAGTATTCTCCTTATTGTCTGTTTTGTAGTTCACGAAGTTTAGATTTAATTCTATCTAGTTTCTCTATTCTTTTTCCAAAATAAGCGTACGCTTCAGATGGTGTTTTTATTCCTCGAGGCATTTTTATTTGGGTATCTCCCGGTGGACTGCCTGATACATTATCAACTAGATCCTCTATAACGTTTAGTGCTATGTCTGCAGAATTTATATGCCTTTTAATGTTAGTAAGATAGTTTCTATAAAATTTTCGTACTTTATCTATTTGACTTCCTGCAACTGCGTCTGAACCGATTTGTTGACCTATATTAAACTGCTCTTTTACTAACTTTCTCCAGTTTTCCATTAGAAGCTTCATTGTCTTTCATCATCCTCCTCTGGTGGTACTGGTGGCATAGGTTCAATCTCTCTTGTTGGTCCATCGTATGGTGGCGGCACTTGAGGAACTGGTCTAGTTGTTGGAACTTCTCTTCTTTCTCCACTGTTTATAAGTGATTTAAAGTACTCTTCTAATTCTGCAACATCCATCTTTGCCAACACATCAATGTCCCCATAAGTATCGCGACTACCCACTTCAGCTTTTGAAAACTCTCTAATGTCATCAATAAGGTCTTCTCTCTCAACCGATTCATTGAGAAAGTATCTAGGGTCTATTCTCTTTTTGTTTTGTCTGTAAAATTTTGGCATTAGTGGCCCTCCGGAAGTATTGCTTTTCTTTAATTAGTTTTATTATTACCTAAATCCAAGTTGTATTTTTTAAGAGCTTTATTTAGATTTGACATATTAATTCCAAGTATATTTGATATATCTCTTTTATTTTTTCCTTTCGACACAGCAAATAGTGTAATCGCCTCTTTACAAATATCAGGTAAAAATTTATTTATAGGTATACCAATCAACTTACCGTTAAAGGAAGCAGATATACTTTCTAATTTAAGGTACAACAACTCTTCAATTGTTAAATTCTTAATCTTGTTAAGAAAGTCTTGATCTATCTTTCCTTCACCAAGTAACTTCTTTTTATAATCATAATTATCTATTTCTGATTTATATTTATTTTTTCTTAATGAATTATTGAATAACATAAGATCCTTTAACGGCCGAACCCAACCACCTCAACTAAAATAGCATACTGTAATTGGAAAATCAAGGATTTTTTTAGCTAGCGCTTAATCCTGGGTCTTCATCTGGAGATTTTGCTTGCTCATATTCATCGTTTGTAGGTTCTTCGGGAGGTACCGCTGATGACTCATTATCCCATTTATCAAAGTAAAGTTTAATATTGGCGATAAGATAGTCATAGAACATTTCTTGATCTTCTGGGTTGTCAAGCTCACCATAGTAGTCAACAATAGACTTTTCGATGGTAGGGTAGACACGCTCAGCTTTGTTGCGACCTGTAGTGTCCGCACCAGAAATTGGTTTCATTTTTTCTTCTTCTTCTGGCTCAGGTGGTTTCTCTTTTTCAGAACCATCGGAAGCATCGATAAACTTATCTTCATCACCCGGTAGAGTTTCATCACCAACACCTTTAATATCAACACCGACTTGCTCAGCTAAAGAGTCTTTTGGGCGAATATCGTTAAGCTTAACCGGTGCAAGGGTATCTTGTATCCACTTCACAATGTGTGCACGAAAAGATAATTTTTGGTCTTCATTTGTTGTTAGGGTTTTGTATACTTCTCTTAGTGTTGAAAGAACATTTGTATTTTTAAGCAAATCTTTTAAAGTGTTTATCCCAGTGTTATCAGACGAATCTACGTTTGGGCCTTCTGTTGCTTGCTCTAAAATCATGCTTCTTAGGGACATTCTAAGTTCGTGCTCCTGTAGAACATAATTTATTAAGTTTTGTCTTTCTTTTGTTTTGTTCTCTTTAAGTTTTTGAATTCCGATGCGAATAGTTTTTCTTAAAGTTTTTTCTTGTTCTCTCAATTCCTTGTCCTCTCTTTTTGAAACAGGTCTAATTCCTGGGGCTCCCTCAATAGCACCTGCTGCTATGGCAATTGCTTCTTCGACCTCCTCTTCTGCTAAAAAAGCATTAGATATATTTTTTGGTCTGCTCTTATGAAATCCGCCGCCGTGCTTAGTTAAATCATGCCGGCCCATATCTAAATAGGTTTTATGTGCTTTTGAAAGCCTTTTTCTCATCCTTCTTTGAAATCTACCCTTCGAAGGTTTAGCTTTTGGAGCGGTTTGTTTACGAAAACTTTTTAGAGCTTCTCTTATAACTTCCTCAAGACTCGCATCATCTAGTTCAGGTTCTTTTACTTGGTCTTCTTCTGACGTGCGCTTATCTGCAGGATTGAGCCCTAATATTCCCATGACGGCAAACACATCCTCTGGTCTTGCAACAAAATCTCTCAAAAGCTCTACCCCGATTGGATCTTCTGTTGCTAAATCAAGAAGGTCTCGCATGTCAGAGGCGTGAAAAAGTTTAGCATCAATCATTGAGCGGCCTTTACCTTTATTCAAAGATTGTAGAATAGTAGGGTTTTCACTAAGTAAAGAAATGTATTCCTCAGAATGAGCAAATGGTCCAACAGCCATAGTTTTTATAGTTAGGTCCGGTCTCTTTTCTTTGCTCTTGGTCATTACGTTGCCACCGTATCGACTAGCATCATCACCCTTTTCTCCAACACCCAATATAACCGTAGCACCGTCTGGGGCTGCATAGATATTGTTAGGGTCAGCTGGATGTTGGATAAAGTTTATTGCTGTCATCATCGAAGATGCAACACCTTGAGGGCCAACCATAACTCTAGCTTTATTCTTAAGAGGAGATTTGTCAATCATAGCATTCCAACACTGAACAGCTTGTTCGGCACTTATTGACTTACCAGACTTCATCGCTCGTCCGGATAGTTGCGGAGCAGAAACAAATATATAGATTATGTCTGCGTTCGCCGCCAATGCTTCTGCAGCCAAAAAGTGACCTTTATGTGGAGGCTTGAATGAACCAGGGAATAAAGCTATTGTAAGAGGCCCAGTTTCGCCTTCTAACGGCTCTTTAGCCACACCTTGAGGTTCTATAGGTCCAAACCTTCCATATCGCTCTGTGCCCAAGATTTGGTTGCTAGGGGCGAACCATCCTGTGAACTTGTAAGTGACTCCATTGAAATCAAAAACAAAGCCTTCTGATGGAGTATTTACATTTTCCACACCCTGCAATTTTGCTAATTGTTTTTCTAGATCTTTTTTGGCCATTTCGTTTGAAGAATTTTTTATTTTTTCAATAGATTGAGCTATTTGATTCTGTAAGTCTTTTATAGCTCTTTCGTTATTTGATATAAAAGAAGAGCTGAAATCCTGCAGAATAGCATTAGTAAATTCATACAATGAATTGCTTAACGCAGCAGTGTAGTCTTGGTACCTAAAATTTTTATCAAACTGTTTAATTTCGTCTGCTAATTCTTGAGGTATACCAGCAGTCAATTCTCTTATATTTATTGGCGGCTCGTGAAGTTTTTGTCCTGTTTTTGGGTCTTTAGTGCCACAAGGCACCAGTTGCCTAGGGTCCTTTGAGCTTCTACAGAGCTTCATTAATCTTAAGATAAAGTCTTTGTTCCTGTCTTCAGTCATCCCAAAGTTGTCAATTATTGGCTTAACTTGGACCATCACCAAGTCCTGTATTGTATTGGAGTCATTCAATCCAAAATCTAAAACAACATTATCTATTGCCTCTATTGTACTAGAAAGTATTTCACCAGCTTTACTCATACCAGCAGGATTAAGCTTTCTTCTTGGGTGAGTCTCAATTGAAAAGGCAGAAGGGTCTTCTGTAGATTTACCCATAATTGCGTTCTCTAGCTCTGTGTACGCTAAATACAAACGCTTTTTAGAGCCTTCATCGCTGAGCGGCAAAGCTGTTTTTGGGTCAAAAATACCATGCCCAACTTCGTGTATTAGGAGAGTTTTTTTATCATAAGGGATTACATTAGTAGTACCAAGACCAGAAGGATCTCCTTCTTCCGCAGCTGGGTTACCAGGGTTCATTACTTCTGTGTTAAAATAAATGTTATCTTCTTTTCGTCCAAATATTTTAAGCTGAGTTTCTTTGTCAAGCTCTACCATAACGTCCTCAAACGCTTGGAGAGCTTCAACAAAGCTGTACCTTAAAGCTTGGTTTGGATGAGCAGAAAAGAAATCGTCAAACTCTTCAACTGTCAGGCCACCAGCCTTGATGTGAGTTTTATTGCGGATGGCGCGAGCTTTCTGTGTCGCAACGTCAAAGGAGAGATAGACGTTTTGACCATCAGTTTTCTCGGTTCCGCGTAGTTTCCCATCAACGGCAGCCTGAAGTAGTTGCTTGAGTTCGCCAAAGGTCATTTCCCCATTATCATAGATATGGTTCATATGACCTGCGACAGCACCCTCTAAAAGAAGATCCTTAGACACGAGAAAGCCTACTTTGTCCAAAGTTTCTTTAGTTTATCAAAGATTTTACTATTTCTATCATTAAATCTTGACTCGTAAAGAGATTGTTCTTGTTCCGGAGTATAAATCTTAGATTCGTTTTGTCCTTTTTTCTTTTTCTCAACATGCTTTCTGAGCTGTGGAGGGACTTCACCCTTTTTAGGTTTTGCGCTCTTCTTTTTGGCGCCTTCACCTTCTTTTTCTTTCTTTTCTTTTGAAGCTTTTGAGATAGGTTCTTTTGTGTCTCCATCCCCATCAACGTCTGGAAAGTCAGGCTTTGCACTAACGCTCATAGGAGCATCAGGACTAGTCATCTGCTCAGACATGTCCGTACAGTTTTGACCTCCGCATCCTGGAGTTCCACAGACACAACGTTTTCCGGCTCGGGTAACCCCGTATTTCTTCTTACCGTCTTGTTTTTCTTCATTTGTTGGTCGTTTTTTTCCTGACGCAGTGGCAGAATTATCATCATCGTCAGGGAGCCCCATTGATTTGGCATCTTGTTTATTAGCGAACTTTTGATAGTTAGCTGCGTTTTCATCGTCGGATGCCAAGGGATCCTTAGTAAATCCTGGTGCACCTTTAAAGTTTGAAAGGTCTGCAGTTCTGTCCTTCTTTTTCATACTTTGGGCTTGTTTATCAAAACTATCTGCTGGATCCGTCTTTTTTGCAAATGAGCCAAAATCAACACCACCACCAGGCTTATCACGATCAAACGTGCGTTGTACCATCGGCCTATCAGATTGTGCACTTACTGTGTCTGCGGCTCTTGTTGCAGGCCCAAACACTCCGTCTGCCTTTCTGCCTGTTAAACCTAAGCCTTTCTGGAACGCAATTATGGCTTTTCTAGTTTGCAAATCATACTGGCCAGTTTTTTCTGCTCCTACTTTTTTTTGCAATTGGCTAATACTGCTGAATCCGGCTTTTTTTAAAAGTCTCATCTGATCTCTTTTAGCTTTAGCAAAGTTTCCCCTGGACGGAGACCGAGCTGGCTGACTTAAACGGCCCATTCTAGCTTTGTTTATATCATCTTGACTAAAACTAATTGACCTAGCATAGGTACTAGCGGAATTGCCTTTACTATCAAACCGCTCGTAACCTGCACCTTTTTTCGCCATCTGTGCGTCAGCTTTTGCGTTTATTCTACGACCGTTTTCATCATAACCAAAATACCTGACATATGCTTTGGGGTCCTTTAGCGCTCTTTCTAACCCCTTTCTCTGTTCTTTAACCAATTTGGTTATAAGCTTTTTCAAGCCCTCTGTTGTTATCCTTTTCGTCATTTTTTTACTCTCCTTTAAAAATTTGACTTCTTGTAATTGTTTTTTGTATTGATCTGTCCAATCTCGAAAACATAAATTGCCCTGTTCAAAAGCTTGCCTTTCCATTTCTCTCATGTGCTTGTTTGTTTGTGCGTAACCAGGACCCAAGTCTCCACATTTTTCAGGCGAAAGGTCTCCTCTAAGATTCTGCACATGGTGTACAAGCTCATGAGCAAGTGAGCGCATAATATCTTTTGGGTGACGGTTTGTCACAAAAACAGTTACACTTTTGCTTCGAGGGTCATAATGAGCAGTTTTACCAAAAAAATTTTCAGCATTTTTAGTATCTTGCTTGAAAAATAACCCCGGGGGCTCATCAAACCCAAGTTTTTCTTGAGCGAAACCCATAAAGTTGTCAATTAATGGTGTTAAATCGTTCATTTATAGCTCTCAGATTAAAAATTAACTATAAATAAATAGTTTTACAGCTTTTGTTCGCCGATAAAAGTTTCGTAGCGTTTTTGATTATCTTGTAGCCTTAAATTAGGAGCCCCATTTATCGCAACTCTGAATGGGGCTACTGTAGCTATTCTAGTATTAGACCCGCCGGAAAAAGTACTGGGGACATTTACACTAGTTGTGGAATTCCAATGTACCCCGTTATCGACTGATATCGCACGGTTCCCATCAGGTCCTACAGAATCTTGTGTAAGCAAAACGACCCCATTGCTAGGATTTGTGGCGGTTATCTTAAATCCGGATTGAGCATTTATTTTCGCCACTAAGTCAGCAGCAGTGCCAGTTGCACCACCGCCGGCCGCAGCAATCCCGTTAACTGCAATTTTCCCTATGCCAACGCCATCATTGTCGCTATCTATTTCAAATGTTTTCGAAGTACCTGTGTGGTCAGTTAAAGTTATATGGGACTCTTCGTTAGGCTTAGTCGTAAAAGTGAATGTTGCTGTTGCTGCCACACCAATTCTTTCATGCCTTTCTTCTCTATTTGCCTGCTTGTTGTTCAAAGAATAATCATTATTTATATCAATGCTCACGATAAATTCCCGCTATCTACAATTCTAATGTGATTATTTGCTACTTTTACTGCTCTACTAACAGCATAGTTAAACCAGCTAGCCGTGGTTGAACCACCACCGCCACCAGCCAACAGGCATCCAAACCTTATACCATCTAAAAGGTTATCGGGCTCACCAGCTGATAAGCTTCTTTCCATGTTTCTGCTTGTTTTATTGTAGCTCATTTTTGATACACCAGCATTCATTAAAACGCCAATCATAGGGTTTGTTATAAGCAAATCAGGATCTTCAATAATCTTTTGTTGCATATCTGGACTAAGTTTAGCTGCTTTGGCTGCAGCTGCATAACTAGCTTTAAATGTTATCTGAATCGCACCGCGTCCTCGATATTTATATCCAGCTAAGTTTTTATCATATAAATCTGGATTGATAACTCCATCTCTGGTTATTACTCTTTTTGTGTGTGGAATAGCTTTTTCTTGTTGGTAAGTTGTATATCTTGGTTTCTTGATAGGTTCATAACCATAAGCTATATTAAAAAGAGCAACTCCACCTTTCTCTCCGTTTTCTTTTGATAACTGTCTCCACTCTTCTTCATTAGGATATCGACCAAGCTGATGCATGAACACTTTCATTGTTCTGCTAGCAACAGCAGTATTGCCGCTATAATTCCTGCCCTGCTTCAATCTTTCAAAGCCATATCCTGCGCCCTCGGCTTTTCCAACAAAATTAGATTCTTTACCAGATGTTGCAAGAAGCCCGGCAAGAACATACTTGTTTGTAATGCCAAGCTCAATCATCTTTTCGAGATAAGCTTCTGCCATTTGCTTTCTTTCACCAGTTAAATTATGTTGAATACCCACTGATTTTAAAGTAGTAACTTCACCTTGAAGTGAGTCTTTCGATGTGGCATGAGTTGATTGTGACACTTTTTTACCCCCGCTAGTACCTTGTTTAAGTTCGATACAGTCTTTTCTTTTAAGTATATCTTCACAGAAAGGACCACCTGACTTTATATCATTAAATATTTTTTCTAATTCAGCGGGCATTTCAGTTTTTTCAGTAGCGTTTTTATACACTTTCTTTTTATTTAGTTCTTTTTCTGAAGTAAACAAGCTGGCCCAAAACCCGGGACGGTCGGCCTCTTTTGCTTTAACCCACGCACCTTTATTGTTTTTCACTGTTGGAAACTCTCTACCAGGATTAGCTTTGCACCAACGACATTGTAATTTTCTGCCTTCAGGCGTCTTAGTAGCCTGTATCCAACTTCTCATACTAAGAGCATTCTTTCCCTTTTCAATTGATTTTATAAACTCCTCCGTACCCGGCCCTTTTGGATTATCTGTGGCTACAGCAATTGAGGGGTTGAATAATTTGTATGCTTTATATATACTGTATCCTACTGCAGTTATTATGGCAGCTTTCACTACTATACCGGCTCCAAAAAACATTCTTAAACCACTAGCTATTCTACTAGATAGTGGACCAGAGGCTCTAAGAGCCGCTTGACCGCCGGCCCCTTTTCCAAATGCTCGCATGCCCAAACCAACAACCCAATCTTTAAACTTTAAAAGCTTAGAAAATCCCCATGCAGCAACAATAGCTGCAACACCGAAGCCGGCTGCTACAATAACAGGTCCAACTTTTTCTAAAATACTTTTAGTTTCCTCTTTTTCGTAACCTTTAATTGGGGCTCTAGGGTCCGCTCCAATGAGAGACTTTTTTACGCTCTTAGGATCCCATTTGGAATTAGGGTTAGAAGGATCAATAGGGGTGCCGGTAAACTTATATACTGGACCCTCGTCTATTCTTTGTTCAAGGGAAGAGAGGTACCTCCGCCAGTTTTCAGAAATTTTTTGATGTTTTGTTGCTGTAGTCATGTAGTAAATAGACTAAATATTGTGTTTATTTCCGGAAAAGAAAGTATCTATGTCTCCACTTACATCCATATTAATTTTTGTTCGAATCCAAAACTCCATATCGCTACGAGAATCAAATTCTAACATGTGAGGACCATGAAAGGCCCTCCACATACCTATTTCATCTAAAATGTCCATTTTGTTTATTACTAGCTTGTTTATACCATTAATTCTTGAAGCCATCTTTAGCATATCGAAATCCATCCAGTTTATCTGTCGTGGCCGACCAGTTGTTGACCCAAATTCTTCGCCTAGCTCTCTTATTTCTTCAAAAACATCTTCGGGCCCTTCAAAGTCTTTTGCACCGACATAAGTTTCATAGATTTTTGCTACACCCCACACATCTCTGATTGCTTTTGGCGGTACTCCGTTTAATAATGCTGAACCAATCGTACAGTGAGAAGAAGTTACATATGGATAGTCACCCCAGTCTACATCTAGGCCAAATCCCTGCGCACCTTCAAAAAGTATTTCTATTTCTTCTAATTCTTCATTTTCATAAAGCTCGTGATACAAACTAACCAGATACTTGCTTAATCTAGGGTCCTCCAGGGCCCGAACGCCTTTTCTACCATACTTGTCTCTGTATGCTGGCCCGTTCCCTCTCTTAGTAGTGCCTATTTCTTCATCTTTACTGTCTTCTATCTTGTGAAAATCAGTTATAATGTGTGCATTAGTAGAAACTCTAACCAAGTCACTTGCTGGTATGCCCTGTTCTTCTAGTTCTTCTACTTCTTTTAGAAAAGTGTCGACATGAATCACACACCCTGGGCCGATGATTGATTTTACTCCAAAAAACACTCCACATGGAATATGGTGAGTTACAAACTTGACTCCTTCGTGATATATTGTGTGACCAGCATTGCACCCGCCATTATATCTTATTACATGAGTGTAATTACCATCTCTACACAGAGAATGCGCAATTTTGCCCTTTCCGCAGTCACCATACTGCAGATCTACCACCACATCAGCTATCATATTAAATCCTTTTGAAAACATGAAATTTATAATGCTATGTTATATCTAAATCTGTTTTTTTTAAAAGGATTTTGCTAGTTTTTGGGTTTTTAATTGTCGCAATTGTTAAATTCTGCACTTTTTGTACTTTTTCTGACAACTTATTGTGCTTATGTAACAGTAACCCACAAAAAAGAAGATTAATAAAGATTAGTCCTAAGTCTAAAAATTCATAATTCATTTTTACTGTCCTTTTCCCATGGTGCGGGGACACTATCATCCATAAGGTTATCAATCCCTCCACCATCTCCGTATATCATGTGTTCATTGTCTGTCTGCTCATTGAAGTAGTCTTTTAAGTACATTTCATTAATCGACATGAATGAGTCATATGACTTGACTCTTAAATCAGAGAGTTTTTGTAAGTAGTTAGAGTTTCTTAGCATTTTGAAAGCAAGATTTTCGGGTGAGTATATACCCTCATCAGATAGTCCGGATGATCTCATGGTTGATATTTTGTTTCTTATTTTTTTTGCATACTTGAATGCTTGCTCGTGCTCCCCTCTAGAAAACAGCTCTTCGACATGGTCAATTGATTTAGCAATTGCTTCAGCTTTTCTTTCGGTAGTTCTTAAATTAAAGTCTGACTTTGTTTTCTTGGGTGTTTGGCGCCACTCACCTTTGTATACAGACCAAACTCCATTAGATTCATGCTCTTCATCTATATGTTGGAAATATAGCTCGACCTCGTGGCCTTTTATCATAATATCATGAGTCTTATTCCAGTTGATTCTTATTTCATCCAAAAGCCTTTTAACAAGTTCAAAGTTATCATCAATTTGTTTAAAATCCAATATTATGTGTAAGTCAATATCTGATAATTTATGCCAGTTAAACCCTGCAATCGACCCGGTTATGACTACATCGTCTATATCAAAATTTATTTTTATTTTTTTTAAGATATCGGTTGAAATCTCTGTTAGTTTTAAAGATATTTCTTTTTCTAGGTCATTATTTATCCAAAACTCTGGATGAAGTTCATCTTTTGGAATCAAAAAGTCCAAATTTTCAAATTTTTTCTTATTTACAGAAATATTAATCATTTTTTATCATCTCCAAAATATCTATAGCTATTTTTTCAAATTTGTTGTCTGGGTTTAGTGACTTTTTGCCATAGAACTTATAATCTGTATGCTCTTTACTGAGCTTTATTGGCTGAGAGTCGTACTTTATGTAATAGTAGTGTTTGTTTTTTATTGTTTTGTAAAAAATTGGGTTTTTTATGTTTAAACCAGTCTCTTCTCTCACTTCTCTCTCCAAACCCTTTGTTACACTTTCATCTTTTTTCAAATGGCCACCCGGTAAGTCTAACTCACCTGCATATTTTTTGTGATAAGAAGATCTAGTCAACATCAACACTCGATTCTTGATATCTACAATAACTATCTTAGCCACAGAGTCAATATCTTTGTCCTTTGTCTTGTTTTCCATAATAATTTTGATTCTTATCATGATTTAATTAGTAATTTCTTCTCGTAAGTTTTCTAAATTGTCAGTTAACAGTCTGCCTTGTGTGTATACTTGCATATAGGGACTAGTACCGTATGCATCTAGTACATCCATAATATAGAAGCAGTCCCTAACATCACTTAAAGTTATAGTCATTATTTTGTTATCGTAAAATGAAGCACTTTCAAGTAAGAATCCAGACTTTTTCAATATATCTAGGTGGTTTCTTGCATCCCACAAAACTAATATATGTTCTGTAGGGTGCATTGTCTCTATCCACACGTCTACTAGGTCTCTAAATGACACACTGTATATTGTTGGAGATAGTGTTCTTTTTTTATCTAGATTTTCAATCACTTTGAATGCCTGTCTGCAACAGACTGGGATGCCCATGCGTTAGGTTTAAGCTTGCAACTAAGCCCATACCCTTGGACATACCCCTTAAGCATCTCAGAAAGCTTAGAAGTGCCTTCTTTGGCCGCAAAAGGCGAGACATCTAGGTGTAGTTCAAGCATGCTTGGCATAACGAGGTGATTTTCCATAAAATGTTCCGCTAGTTCTATTGACCTTCTCACTTCTTCCGTTATCCTTGTTGTAAGTGTGGAATATTTTTTGGGACAAACATACTCCTTGTAAAAAAAGTACCTCCCTCCAAGCCTCTCAGTCAGAAGGCAAACGGTTGTCACAAAGCAAATTTTTTTGCTGCTACGAAAAGAATCAGAACCGATAAAAATTTTCTTATCGTTGTTGTAGTGACTTATTACTTCTTCTGAAACTTTTGCCAAGTTTAGGCTATTACCTGAACCGGACGACCAATTTTTGTAGTCCAGCACATTCATAAAGAATTATGCTATATTTTCTTTATCTTTTAAGAGATCATCAAATTTATCAGTAAAATCCATCTGTCTCATAAAAGCAGTGCCGATAGACTTATTGGTCCCAATGACTTCTAGGACGTCAGCGAGCATATCTTTGTCGTTAACAAGAATTTTCGCAAATTCTACAACCTCATCTATCTTTGGGTTCTTTAGTAGTCGGTCACTGAACGCACTCCATTCAGCCTCGAAGTCTGGAGTTGGCTGATCTTCTTCGCCTGCTCGATGAGAATATGGATACTTGCCATAAACATTGTCTGTAAAGGCCTCTTGTATCAGTTTTTTGATTTGTTTTTTGTTCATTTTGCAGATTTCTCCCTGTTAGGAATAGTTTATTACAAAATAAATAGTTTTTTTAGCGTAAAGTTGGATCGCTTTGCGTATTTTTTAATTTTGGTAATAAATCTTTCTTTAATTTAAGCAATCTTTCAAACTTTACTTTTTGTTTTGCATCTGTGTATAAAAGCTGTGGCTTTTTATACTCACCGTCTATTAAAAGCTCATCAAAATTATAAAATTTTGTCTTAACATTATCTTTTTTGTTACTTACTTTTATGTAGTAAGGTTCGAAATTTAAAAACTGAACCTTTGGTTCTTCAATTTCGCTCGATGAGCAAGAAATTACAGCAAAAATTGCTAAAAAACACATAAATTTTTTCATTTTTTGTCCTCCAACTGTGATAGACGTGCATTATACAGTAAAGTACATAGTCTTTTCAAGAAAAAGGATGATTAAAATAAATTTTTATTCATTTTTTTATTATTTTGTGAATTTCTTCTAAGATTTTTTGGGCGTATGCAGAATTTCTATGCTTGTGGCCCATGGGTAAGTTGCGTATGACTGTATTTATCTCGCCGATTATGTACTCTACAATCTCTTCTTGTTCAGATACGTCTTCGGCATTAGCGTAAAGAGCTTTAAGGTACTTTTTTGCTTTGGCAACAGTGTCAGAGCAGCCTTGTTTTTTTTTGGTCTTACCGGATTTAGTAACTTTAAAGACGCATTTTCCTTTTCTTTTCCATGGCATCTATCATTCCTCAACCAAGGTAGGGTCTTGACACAGTTTTTCTTCAAGTTGCACTAATTGTATTAGCTCTTTAACTTCTTCGATGTGCTCATCATCTAAAACTTCGGACATTTCTTTAAGATTTCTGTTAGCTTCCCACGGCATAAGAGAGCCTTTTTCTAACTCAATGCAAATTATACACATTATTACTACCTTTTAGAGATTATGATAGCTCTACCGCCAACACTTACTGTTGTTTTTCCTTTACTAAACAATGCATTTAGAATAGTCAACAGTCCCCTATCATCAAATGTAGCCTTGCCGCCTACGCCCATAAAGCTCATTTCCATAGTAACAGAGTCACCAGTTGCAGCAACCTTTACGCTCTTAACGTTTAGCTCGGCGCCACTAGAAGTAAATTTATAATCTCCACCTGGATTTGTCATCATGCCATTTTTCTTGAAAACAAAAATATATGTTTTGTTACCAATCATAACTTTTTGAGTTGTTCCTACAAGCTCTTTGTTTTTAGGAAACTGATTTATTAATTTACTAGCATTCACTGGCTTCTTCGCAGTGCCCCCTTTGTCAGCTTTCTTTTCTGCGCCTTTTTGATCAGGTTGTGCTTTTTTTGTAGCTGCTGGCACTGGAGGGGCGTTCTTTACCGCCTTCATTGCTTCTTGTGTCACCGACGGCCAATAATCTTTCAAGGCCCTTTCATCTTGTAGCCATTGTATCAAAGTATCGCCGTTTCTCCTGCCAAATATAAAGTATGCTGCACCTAGTGCAGGAACTACCTTGTTTTTATAAATAGCCTTACTCTTTTCGAGTAGTTTAAGAAACGCTTCAGACTTTCCGGACCCAAAATTACTATCCATCTCTTTTTCAAGAGCATTCACAATCCCAGTAACTCTTTTTTCTGACATTGCAGCTTTTACCTCAGTGTCAGTAACATAGTTTGGCTCTAGTAGTCTTGCTACTCCGACTTGTTTAGTCTTCTTTGCAGCTGCTAAGAAAGCTTGAAAAACTTTTGGTTGTTTTTGTTTGTTTCTGGCTGCGAAACGAGTGGCTTGAGCCAATGCAGATTTCATGTCTCTAAGGAGGGCAACTTTTTTTGAACTTGCAAGTTCTGCAGCAGATAGTTTTGGTCCGCTAGGGTTCAGACCTGAAAAGCCTGGGGCAGTTGATTGTTCTCCGAGCTTTGCTATTCCTGGTTTGGTTCTTAGTTCTTTTTCAAGTTTTCGAAGTTGCAACATGTAGGCTTCTGGTTGTGATAAGGCGAGCTTTACCATTGCATCCTTTCTTGCCTTCCCAGGCTTAGCAGCAACAATCTTATCAAACCCCTTTAGCACCGCATCTTTTGCAGAAATAGTAGTACCTTTTGTGTCTAGCTTTTTACTGAAAACGCCTGATTTGTCATACTTTCTTAGTACAGCCACAGTATTTGGACCCACAAGGCCGTCAACACGATTATCTTGTAACTCGCTTCTATACTTCTTTTGAAATCTAATGATGGCCCTATAGGTATTTGCATCGTATTTATTTTCCTTTGCTTTTTTAGCAAACTTTGCTGAAACAGGAATACTACCAAGAGCCACTTGCAGATCCTTTATAGTGATGTTGTTACCTTTACTTTTGCCGCTCTTATCTTTATTGATTCTCTTAAGAAGGATATTTTGCTTTCTAGCTTTTCTTCGAAGCATTCGACGATACCTCTGACGTCGATTTGCTCGCCGGATCTCCGGTGGTGTTGGCACACCGAATCCGGCCGGATAGGCTTGTTGTTCATTTAGAATATATCTTTCCAAAGGAGATAGAACAGCTGGAGTGATTACAGCGTCTATCTCTTCGGATATGATTTGCTCTAACTCTGAAAGGCTAAGTTTCATTTTTACTTCTTAAACCTTCTGAATGCCCGAGCAGTCTTTCCACCAAACAATCCATCAGGCTTAAGTGGGCGGCGCCGCCCACGTGCACGGCTCATATTATATTCTTTTTGAAATGCTTTTACTGCCTTAATAGTATCAGCAGTTACTTCGCCCGTCACTTCGACTTCATAGCCAGCTCGGGCCAATTTATCATTTAGGTCGGCTGCTGTACGGACACCGATTCTTCTACCAAGTTTTTTAATAATTCTATTGGTTTGAGCTATCTTACCCATCATGCCCCCTTGTTGGGTAGTGTCTAGTGGGCTAATTGGCTTCCTTACGGGTGAATCAGGAATGTCCCCTGCTGCACGGTCAGGTGTGTCCATGGCGCCCATAACTTCCGACGCGGCGGACATAAAAGCTGACAATATAATTGGCCTTAAACGTTTCTCGCGTCCTCGGGCACCTATACCTTTATTGTAATGAGGAGATTTCGTCCTAAATGAATTAAAAAAATCATTAGTTGCCAACTGAGCAATCTGCCTAGGTTTCAAATTACCGCTATATGGAGTTCGAAATGCTTCTTTCTCAGCCATTTGCATCGCCAGACCAAAATCTTTTTGATAGTATCTAGCAAAATCTTTAT
>CAACVD010000462.1_pt1 | contig 20112 bp, 18 predicted proteins | sample 2381771 | NCBI WGS metagenome assembly CAACVD01 (sample SAMEA5211965, study PRJEB30684) | marine metagenome | biome: Marine; feature: Epipelagic; material: Water | collected 2015-10-15 | depth 15 m | reverse complement strand
ACTCTTCAGAAAATCCGCATTGGCGTTCATAACTTCTTTCCACCTGAGAATGTTGTAAATAAAGAAGCGCTAGACCCAGAGCAAAGCTTCGATGCGCCTATTTCAGCAGAGCAGTTAAGACAAGAGCCTTTGGCAGCATATATGATGCAAGCACTCAACAAACATTTCCAAGACTTTATAATGAAAGATGAGTTCGAGTTATTAAAAGACAGAATAGTAGATTTAGAAACAAGGATGGGGTCAGGTATGGCCAACACATCAAAAGCTCCACCAGGCTTAAAAGAAATAATAGCAAAAGAAACAATTAATCTGGTTTTGGAGAATGCAGTTGAGTGCGAAGCAGTACGCTTAGAGGATTTAGACCTTATAGAAGATCTTTTCGATAAGATATGTGAATTGTTTGATGATTATATTATAGACAGAGAAGCTGAAATTACCAAAGGTGAAGAACCTGTTGAAGATCCTGCCCTTGATGGTATGTCAGGTATAGGAGGAGAACGCCGGCCGATGCCCGTTGACGAGCCTTCTAGTCAAACTCATACCGTTGTAGCAGGAGACACCTTTTGGGAGCTTGCAAGGCGCTACTTAGGAAACCCTCTCAGGTGGAAAGAAGTTATGAACGCCAATGCGGATTTTCTGAAGAGTCGTCCGAAAAGAAAGTTTCGTCTTACTCCTGATCCTATTCCTGTTATTCGTCCCGGCGATGAACTACAAATCCCTTCTAGATAAGCCATTACCAAAACTACTTAGTGTGGAGGGCCTGATATGGACAATCCACAACAAATAATAGAAACCACTGAAACTATTATAACGGATATAATCGGTCATTATGGCTGGATGTTTATTGCTGCATTCGCCGTACTTCTTTTTAAAAACGTTGTATCAAATGTTCTGGATGGTTTATTGTTTATGTTTGGCCACGACTTTGATGTTGACGATATCGTTTTTATAAAAGGTACCCATCGCGCAAGGATAATAAGACAAACACCTACCAAAACTGTGTTTCACATGATTGATACTGATCGTAAGTTAATTGTTCCTAATACCGACCTTTACGCAATGCGTATAGAAAAGCCTATGCCTGGTTCTAATGAGGGTAAGGATATATAAAAAATCGTCGTCTATATGTTATAATACGTAAGAGCTGTGCATTTTAAGACTAGTTATTATGGTTAGCACAAAAATACCGCGAAAAAAAATTGCGGTCTTGGAGAAGACGATGACTAAAAAAATATTCGAAAATTATTTTAAACAAAATTTAAAAGAAGAAGCGGAGGTAAGCACATCCGATCCCGACGCTGCAGATATAGCAGACATTGTTGTTGATGAGGTCAACGCAGTATTTGATGAATTACCTGATGATTCCCCTTTAAAGAACCGTGAAGTTGCATTAGCGGCTTTAGCAAAGATAAAAGCTGGACTGCCAGCAATGATTCAGGGCCTTAATGTATCATGAAGTACATAATTTTATTACTTGCACTACTTTCTTGCGGCCCACATCATAAAAACCAAGCGGAAGTTATCGTTACATACGACGGAATAGTAGAATCTCACTACCATCCAGACTATAATACAGAAATTGAACTAAGAAATGCACTAAATGATGACAAGCAACCTGATTTTATTATCTTTTCCTCGCCTTATTGTGGTGCATGCACTGACTTGAAACACAGATTGAACGATTTAGGTTGGCGAAATAAGGTAATTGTGTTAAACTTTCACGAAGAGTGGGCAAATTTGATAGCCCAGTATATTGGGATCACTGCTGTGCCCTCTATGATAATAGATAAAGACAACGGAAAAACTAAATCACCTATCTATATCGGCCCCGGAGAGATAGGTAGACAACTTTATAACCACTTGGAGACAAAAAAATGAAAAAAATGAAGCTAATAATGGAAAATTTTAACAAAACTGTAAAAAATGAAGCCTGGAATTGGGGTGGAAGTAAAGAAGAGTCAGAAAAATTCGTACAACAGCAGCTACAAAAGAGCCGTAAAGCTAAGGAAACGACAGAACAAGCCATTGTGAATGCTGTTGCGAACGTCAGGGAAGAATTATTAGATATGTATGACAATGAATACGAATCAGTTCAAGATATTGTTGATGATGAGTCGACAGATTTAGATATTGGAGAGCTTAAAGTTCGTCTAAATAGGGCTTTCGGTGATGAGTACGCAAATATTACTGGATTTCAAGCTGTCGAAGCGGCCGAAGAAGACATGTTGAAGATGTTTGATGCACTAGATGTCCTTGATGACGATGAGGAGGATGAATTGATGCCCTCTGATATGGAAGATCCTCCAGGTTTTATGCCTGGTGAAGGCGGGAACTACTAAAAATATGTGTATTATCTGCCTGGACATTGAAAAAAATAGAATTACGTCCACTGATGCTCAGTGGGCCCTGATTGAGATGGCAAATGAGCTTGATGAAGAACATTATGAAGAAGTTTTGCAAAAAATTGAGGTTTTGCAGGCAAAAGATGACTTTAAAAGGCTCTTAAAAATAGACCAAACCGTGGAAATGTGCACTTCTTGCCATTGTGACCCTTGTGATTGTAACTGGGGGACCGATGAGTGAAAAAAATAACCATTTTTTTGATAATTTTTCCTTTTTTGGCTTTTGCTGACGGTCCGAAGACAAAATTTTATGATTTTGACGATCTTTTGATCAATGGTGAGTACAAAAAACCTCAAGTTATGTATATTGACGACCAAGCAAAGGTTAAATTTGAAAGATTGTTAAAATTAAAGAAAGATTTCATTCAAAAACTCAGAGAAACAAAAAGAGACACTAGTTTACGTTAAAATAAACTATTTATAAGGTATAATAACACTGAGGTTCGTTTAATGTCAAGAAAAATAATTGGAAATCGTAAATTTCTAGAAGAACAAGTAAAAACTTTACTAGAATTTGATCCGGATGAAATTGAAAGAAACCCTCCTGCACCAGAAGAACCAGAACAAGATTTAGGCAATACAGATAAATTACCAGGTGATGAAGATCTCGGCGCCGTGAATGTAGACGCCCTTGAACTATCAGAGCCGGTAGAAACTGTGCCAGCTGAGGTTATAGTAGATTTAATAAAGACTGTCTTTTTTGGCTTAAAAAGCTCTAGAGAACAAGTTATGCAGCTGTTTGGGGACTTTTCGGAATATGGAGCTGGGCATGCCCTTTCAAATATACATAAAGCTCTGGACCAAGTAGAGAATCTAACTGCATTTGAAGCTTTTGTATTTAGATTTTTAGAAATACAGTTTAATCCCAATGCAAGTGATCCTACATTTAACATGATATGGAAAGATGAAATTTTTCAAGATATCGATGAGATTACTAAAAAATACGCTACTCAAATTTATAGGGCCTATGTAAGCTCTAGAAGTTATGAGGACAAGGTTCGAAGTTTATATGATCAATTTATCAATAACGCTTATAGAGATGTATTCAATAAATATCGATTATCAGATGATATCGGGCCCGAAAACAGAGCCGCGGCCGCATTGGATCTATTTATTGGGTCCAAAAAAGTAAAGACCAGGGTAACTAGAAAACCGTCTAGTGAAACAATTGATACAGCAGCAGATCAGTTAATTACAAGTTTCTCTCAGGGGTTTTTTAAAGATGAGTTTGGCCAAGAAATAGATGTTCGACGGTACAGTGTGCAGGACTTTTTAGAAAAACAATTAACAAGACTATCCATACCTTTGTCTACTGGAAAGAACCCAACCGGCAAAAGCATAGAATCTTTTGCCGATATGAAAAATATAACGCTAAGTAAGGATAAGTTCGGACGGCGCGCTTCATACGGCAATAAGTTAAGTAAAAATAGAGTTCTTGCTGCAGTTGCCATAAGAGAACAATCTGCTGCCAATAAAAAATTTATACCTTTAGCGATCTCATTAGCAGATGTTATCTTATCCATCGTTGGGGCAGTTAGTTTATTTTTGGGCCTTCCAGGTTTTGCAAGATTTGTTGCAACGTTGCCAGTTAGAGGCTTAGCATTAGTTGGTAAAAAATCGGCCAAAGAGTTTATGAAACAGTTTAAGAAAAGGTTTAAAAACTCTAACCCGACATCTTTTTCACTTGGACTTTTAGAATTTACTGGTGGTCTTGCTGTAGCTTTCTCTCAGACCGTTAGAAGCATAGATAATAGATTCAATAGAGCCGCGGGATTCCACAATGAGTATTTTGATCTTTTATCACAATATGAAGAAAACCCAGAAAGCAAATCTTTTTATTATAAGAAAAAAGATGTTGATTCATACGACTATACAAAAGATCAGGTTGGCCAAACATTAGATGCTTTTGGAAAAATAATTTTTGGAGATGAAGAAGAAAAGGAACTCCCAACTAGTCCCGATGAGACACAAACTGTAAACCGTGCTGATTTCACACAGACGCTAAGTAAAATCCTCGGATCAGTCGAGGATGCTACCCCTTCCGACGGCCAGAGCCTTGATACTATTTCTCCACTTACTGGCAGCTCTATAATGCAATGCTGGAGAGACATATATACTCTTATTTTAGAACTACAGATGTCTTCTGCTCTTTATTCTGTAAAGCCGGGTGAAAGAGACAGGATAAGGTCGAGTATTCTTGCTTCAAGTGGCGCAGAAGCTCAACGAGAATATGAAAATTTTATGTCTAAGATTGAATTACTCTATAAAAAAGCGGAACGTAATGTTCGAGGTGGAAAAGAATTCTCCATTCAGAAGAGAAAAATAGAAGAGATATATGATCACTTTAAAAAGACTATTGAAATTTTACAAAAGCAAAAGAGCGAGCTGGACAAAGAAAATAAGAAGGCCAACTCTTTATTAATTCAAATGCGTAAAACTGCGATGCCTTATGAAATTAAAAACAACAAAAAACCAGTGGAAATAAACGAGTCGGTATTGTCTGAACAAAAGATTGGCAATTTTGAAAATCTTGCAGATGGCCATACCATAACTTATACTAAGCCGCCTAAAGGCGCTCTTGGAGGTGCGAAGGGTCCATGGGTGAAACTTGAACATAAGGACTTTAAAAAAGAACTAGTTTTGACCGCTAAGACTGCCAAAGCATTTGTTAAGCTAAGAGTTGATTGGAAAACTGAGGCCGAACAAGACGCCGGGCCTTTAATGCCAAGTAATGCTTTTCGGCCGAGTAAACCAGGAGATGATAAAGGAAACCACCAGTCTGGTGTCGCCTTGGATTTAATAACTCCAAAGGGCGGCGGAGAGAAATTCCGGCTTTTTTTAGATCACCTTATGATACTAGGTTGGGGAGCCGGCTTTCGTGGCTTTGGTATACCTGAAGCTTCACCTGCTAAAAATGGAGATCAAAACAATTTTCATATTGATATGAGGGCCACAAGGTGGTGGTTGTATGATGCAGATACCGGGAAGATGATCGGTTCGCCCGATAAATGGGACTACAAACAACTAGACCCTACATTTGTTAGAAGAGTTCTTATAAATGAAAAGGCTTCTGGTCTATCCACTTTTGGAGAGCTTATGAGTGAATTTGGACGAGCTAGTCTTCAAAAGCATAAAAATTCCAAGAAAAATTTTAAAAAGCCGGATACTGTTTCTGATATTATAAAAAGAGAGTCGTTAGTTATATTGAAGAAACTTGCTGTTGATCTACCGCGAGAGGTTGCTAAAGAGTTGTATCCTAAAATTGAAGAATATGTTAAAAAGTCAACTAGAGAAACAAGAACTGCAGTTAATAGATGGTTTAACGACTCAAAACGAGATTTAGGAAAGATTCTTGCAGACAAATCTAAAAAACTTAAAGCGAAATATGAAAAAAACAAATACCTATCAGTAGATGCTGTTGTTGATCAGCGCCTAAATAAAGTTAATTATCAAGACAGCATGAACGCTATTAAAAAGGTAGAAGACTTCGGAGATCTTCATGACGCGTTTGCTTCAGATTTTGGGCTCACTAGATCTAATGTTTCTGCAAGACTTAGCGTAGTTCGACAATATCTGGAAATGTCAAGCGGGGCCGACCTAACAACATATATGAAAAACAAGTTTAAACAATTTGATAGAAATATACTCCCTAGGTATAAGCTACGTAAACTAGCAAAAGCAAAAAATAAATCAGAGAACCCTCAAGGTATCAAAACTAGTAAACAAGAAAAGCCTCAACAGGCTCAAAAACCTAATCCTAGTGGCACAACCCCAAATATCTTAGGGCAAATCCCGGAAAACGCTTCTCTTGTCGGCCGAGGGCGCATACCTATTAAGATGGGTCAGATTGAAACTAGTATAGAATTTAAGGATAAAATTAACTTAAAATATGGAAAGAAAACATTCCAGTTTATCTTTGGTGGCAATTGGGGTGCAAATAAACAAACAGCTCGGATCGATAGAGCGGTAAGGACCGGAGATAAACTAAGAGTAACCCTTTCTGTGAAAACTAAGGCGTTTGGCACCCGCAAAGATAAAACTTATAGCATGTCAAATAAGGACTTATTCAATTTGATACAACAAGTTGAGAATATTCCAGTTTCTAAGAGGCCAAAAAAAGTTGCATTAGGTAAAAATTCAGGCCTTATAAAGAGAGTGCAAGAACAAAGAAAGAAAGATGAGTTTAGTCCAGAGCTACTTAAACAAAAAAGACAAGAAAAGTTAGCTACTTTTGAGTTCTCTATGGGATTAAAATACTCTTTATTAGACAATGTGATACCTATATCCAAAGAAGCATTCCCAAAAGATGGTGAATTCGCAACACTCAACACTAGGCCTGAGGCAATCGTTGGGCTCAAAAAACAAATACGTAATCTAATTTATAAAGAATTATTTCGGGGTACTCCAAATATTCCTTTGAAAGTAGATATGCCACAGTTGAATAATGCAAAGGCCGAACATAAAAAAGGGTCTAAAGATATAACCATAGTGCTTTATTTTCTTATAACAACAGACATAAAAACTTTGCAACAAGTTTTAGATTTAGGAGAAGATTTTCAAGATCAAAAGCTTAAAGATAAAATAGCTGCAAAACTAAACAGCGCTGTTTCGGGTGGCGCGGATGCGGCCATTAAGAAATATGGTCAAACCTTAAGTATCGGGAAGTTACCAGGACCAAAAATGAAAGCCTTAAGGGGTACGGTTTTAAAGCCATTTTTAAAGAGAGAAGATAGGTATTATTTGACAAATTTAAAAACGATACCTACCGGGGAAAGTAGAGAAGTTGATGTAGAAAACCGCCGCGAATTAAGTGGTGAATATGAAGATCTTGGCAGACGAGAATTTAATCGGTTTAAAGCGTTAGAAATCAAACCAAAAGATCCGGATCCAAAATCGCCAATAGTATTTCCTGGTAGGGAAGGCAAACAGTACACATACGTATATTCAGACTACGGGCTCAAAAAATTTACCCAAATGCCTACCGTAATTAACACTACGTTTAACTTTGATGATACTGATTTAAATGTTCCACAAGTTAGTGCACCAACTGAAGACGATCCGTACAAAGTAAGTGCATTTGATGAAAGAAAAAGATTAATAGAGTATATTCCAGTAGACATGTTAAAGTTTACTGGTGATTCCATTTATACTGTAACTTTTGAACTGCCTGGTAACGGACAGGAAGAGTTAATGAAATTAAACCCTACTGTAATTGTTGGCCGCAAACCTTTTGATAGAACCTACGCCGGGCAAAATGAAAGTAGTCGCAGAGCACTGTTGACAATATTAAAAAGAAACAAAAGCATTTTTGAAAAATATTTAAAAAAATTAGAAGCCTTGCCAGTAGAAAGAATCAAGTACGATAGGTATACAATGGAAGACTATAGAATTTATAGAGAATACTTTCAAACTTACATATCTTTGTTTAATTCTGGTATCTCTGCTATTGAAAATATTGGTGTTTCAGAGACTCAAACTATTGCGCAAAATGCCTATAATATTAACTTAATGTCGGCAGCGATGTATAACTTGTAATATAAAACTATTTAATTTGATTAGGAGAATACGAAAAACAATGTCAGATCAAGAAAATATTTTACTTATAACACCTTTTGAAGAAAAAGAAGAACAATTAGTAGAGTTTACAAGTGTAAAGGGGACGAAAAGTAAAAAGGCGGATCCGCCACCCGCTGAGAAGGAAAAGAAAGAAACTGACACCAACACAGACACAGGTACCGGTACAAGTGCTAATACAAGTCGAGTCGCGAATAAATTTACAAGAGTTGCCAGAGAAGACCCAGACAGCATCAGAGATAAGAGTCTGCAAGATAACATAAATTTAGTTGCAGCTGCTCGGGCCTATCATAACTCAGAAGAAGAGTCAGGTAAAGAACTTAAAACAAATGTAATTAATAATCTAGAAAATAAACTAGAAGATCTTATAGAAGATACTTTAGGTGATGACTTTAGGCCGGATAAATTCAGAGAAAGATATCTTACTGCAGTTGATCAGTACTCCCAACCAATTGTTACCGATAAGCGAGGAGTTGTCGATGATTTATTAAGAGTAAAGAATGTAGACCTTAATCTAAAGCAATTAGTGTTAGGGTTCCTCAAAGCTGTGCAGAGAGAAATAGATCCCGTAGGGGCAGCAGATATTGGGGAAGCTGGAGGGGATTATTTATTAGAAGTTTTTAAAGACTTTGGCCAATTTGCTGCAGATGAGATATTAAATGCAAAGTTTTTAGATACAAATGAAAAAAGCTGCGTTTATAGTCACCCCTATGCTACAGCTTTTGCTATGCTTGCAGGCTCCAGTTATGGTGGTTTTATAGATAGGCCTATATGGTCAAAAATAATAGGACTTGTTACGAATCCGGTTACAGCTCCCCTTAGAGTAGCGAAAGGCTTGGATAAGTCTATTCGTGTTTTTGATAAAGTTCCCTATGCCGGGATGGCCTCTCGTGGAGTCAGATATGGTACATATGCCGCGCTTGCTGGAGCAGTCTTAGGTACAGCAGGAGTTGCAATCGCGGCACCTGATGATGCTGAAGAATTAAATAAGTATCGGAAGGCATTAAAAGAGAAAATAAACGGATTTATAGGAGAAATACCACTTGAGGGCGTTGTGGGGATGATCGCTGATTATTTAGATGAAACTATTGGTCAAACTGTACCTAAGAATTTTGGAGCAAGAAAGACAGTCAGACGCGCTGCAGCCAAAACTGTAGATAAAAAAAGCCAAGAAATAAAGAACAATGTTAGGACTGGATTGGAAGCGGCTGCCGAGAAAACATTAGATGATATAACTGCTAACGTTCCTACAACGAGGCTTGAATGGAAAGATATGGTTAGCTCGCAGGTTGTTAAAAAATTTAATAAAGCGACGGCCGTCACCGCTAGTAATAAAGGTCATATGAATTCTATGAATTGTTATCTTTATTCTGTAGCTGGAGCCTTTCTCTTATCTAATATAGCAAAAGGACCTATTAAAAAAGCATCCTTTGCAATAAGAACATCTTTTAGTGGTGGAATAAATAGTTTTACGGAAACTGTTGCCACTATGTACAGAGAGACTCGATTAAAGCGCATTCAAATGTTTAAACTAAAGAAAGGCAATGACCTGGCCGCTTATTTAGTATTGAGGAATATTCCAGAACTTAATCAGGTGATTCTAGATGAATTAGGTGATATAAGAATGTCTAAACTTTTAGATAAATCACCCGGTTTAGTTCTTTATAAAGCTTCTCCATCCGGAGCGGTTGTTAATAGTGCAGGGGAGATAATATTTTCTGCAGATTTACTGCCTACAAAAGTGAAAAATAAACTGAAACCGTTTATTCAACTGTCAAGATCCGGCAATGCTGAAATGCTTGTTTTAAAGACAGATATAATTCAAAAACAGTTAAGGCAAATTTCCACTCCAGTTTTTGAAAGGTCCATGGAAGAACTTACTAAAACCGTTGATGAGGTTTACAGAACAGGGCAAACAATAAACAGGATTAGAAACTTATCCAGATATGCATCGCAAATTGGCTTATCGGCTCCTGAAAGATTAAAGGATCACTACAGAACTACTGCCTCGCTGGTTCAAAATATGCTATCTAAAAGAAAAGACGGTGTTTTGGTATTCAAGGAACGTTTAAAAGAACTAGAAAAAAGGTATGCTCGTTTTGAAAAAACTGCAACAAGTGCCAATATTGCCTCGGATGATATTATTGCAGCTGTCAAGAAATTTGAGGCCGATAACCCTGGTGAAATCGCTACATTTCCTGGTATCAAGCCGTATTTAGAAAAATTAGATGTTAAACTTGATCAAAGACTTAGATCATTGTCAGGGGGTGGAACAGTATATGAGGAATTAATTAGAGATATAAGAATTATAGATCAAATAGAAACCGAAATGATTACCGAGTTTCGATTAATTGATGAAGCATTTCGCTTAGAAAAGAAAATGCTTAAAAAAATAGGATCGCGCTTACCTCCAGGCGACGCCAAAAATTTTGAAGACTACTTGTCGGGTGTTACAGGTACACCAGGAAGCGATAGTATGTTAAAGCAATTTGTTGATTTATATACAGATTTTGAAAGAATTATTGTTCAAAGCAGATTAGGAAATTATGTCAACTTGCAACGAATAAAAGCACTATCCTACATGGCCGAGAAAAATATCGAAGTGGCCTGGGCTTTGGGTAGATTATCTGAGAAAACCGTCAGTAACCTAAGGACTATTAATTTAAAAAATATTGAACAGGCATTTAAAGACGATCCTGTCTTGGCCTCCGCACTGGCCACCGCAGCAGCAACGAATCTGTATGAATTCCTCGACTATTTAATTCAGCACCTTTCTGGAATAATACAAGAATCTGCAAGTGATATTCCAGACGGAGAAATGTTAGGATTTATAGGATTTTTAACAGACTTCAGTAAGCAAGTGCGAAGAATAAGAAACAAAGAAAAAGATAGGCCATGGTTAATGTGGTTGCAAGATTTCAAATCTACAAAAGATGTATTTTATAAGATAGATATGTTAATCACATTATTTAAAGGAATACAAGAAAAATCTTCAGAAAATTTAAAAGAAAATAGGATTATAACAATGAAAAAAACAGATTTACAAATTTTAGTGTCAGAAATGTTAAATGAAAACACAGGAGCCGGATATGCAAATTATCCTTATGCCTCAAACGAATACTCAGAAGAAGAACCTGATGAAGATTATATGACTGAATGGAAATCCTTGGTGGATGAAGTTTGCAGTCAAAAGAAAAGAAATATTGATGGTGATCCCAACACGGCCGGTGATCCGGCAATAGAAGTTGCAAAATTACTCGTGAAAGATTTAGACTTATTTAGAGAAGTTCTAGAACTCGCCGGAAACAATAAATCTGTTGGGACAGAAATCATGAGTCAATTAAAATCTGCAAAAGAAAAGTATATTCAAGATCCAAAAGTATGATAAGGTAAGTTAATGAAGCATATTGTAGAAAAAAAATGGGTTACCGGTAGTGGTAACGAGATTGATTTCTATGATATGCTTAAATTAATAAGAGAATATGTTCAAACCGGCTCGAAGATCTTTATAGGATCTGACTCGTTTATATCTCAGGAAAAAGTATGTTTTGCGTCTGCAGTTTGCTTGCATGGCAACAATAGAGGAGGCAGATACTTTTTTTATAAAGAATTCCTTCAAAAACAAAGATATGCACAACTTGTATCTAGAATAACTGAAGAAACTCGCAGATCTGTTGAAATAGCATGCTTATTTATGAGTGAATACGGAATCATGCCAGAGAATATTGAACTACATCTAGATGTGAGTCCATTTGCGGCCAATAATAGCACCTCTAAGTACTCTGACATGCTAAAGGGGTACGTACAGGGCTATGGAGTTGATTATCGCCTTAAACCGGATGCATGGGCCTCACAAACAATAGCGGATAAACACTCAAAATGAAAAGTAAAGGAAAATTAGAAAAATCTGGATCTTTTTATCAGGATGTCTATTCTGTCTCAATGGAAGACTTAATAGATGTTTGGATAGAATCCTTTCACCCATTTGGTACGGTACTAGTTATATTTGATTGTGGAAATCATTTTAAGTTACTTCGTGACTGCGGCATATTGTGTGCAGAAATCAATTCTTATAATAATAAAATCTTAACAGTTGATGTCTCTGGCGTTGACGAGGCACTAAAAGTCCTAGACAATATTGAGGCCGCGGGATACAAGCCGATAGTGTACATTTATGATAACGGAAAAAAGATTTTAGACAACATAGAGCCCTAAAACTAGTTATTATTGGTTTGGGACCAAGTGAAATGATAAAAATTAAAATTATGCCAAAGGATTCAAAAAGAGTAGCGAAAGTTGTCATTATTGACGACAACAATAGAGTGCTTATGTTAAAGAGATCTAACTATGTGGACAAGTATGCAGGGGAGTGGGATCTTCCAGGTGGCCATATTCAAGTTGGAGAAAATTTTAATGATGGTATGAAGAGAGAAGTCAAGGAAGAGACCGGATTGGAAATAGAGTCTCCAAAGTTTGTTGAAAAAATGAAAAATTTAGACTTCTATACTTGTTCTTACAGTGGAAACCCTATAAAAGTGAGCCATGAGCACACAGGTTTTAGATTTTTTAGAAAATCTGATCTAAATTCTGAAAATAAGTTTGAAAAAGTTGCTCTAAAAGCTTTGGAGATGAAAAATGATAAAACTTAAAATAACAAACAATCTTCCCTTCGGTCCGGAGTTTAATACGGGTCTTTTAAAGCCAAAAGATACCCTTTATCCCAAATTTTGGAAAAATAACGTTCTAAATCCAATAGTATCTAGAAAACTAATGGAAATCGCTGATGATATAGTTAAATCACTCGATTTGGATACAGATGTTGAAGATATAATCATAACAGGTTCTATTGCCTCTTTTAATTGGCATGATTTATCAGATATAGACCTTCACATCATGTTAGACTTCGAAAAAATAGATGATAACTTTGATTTAGTAAAAAGAATGTTAGACCAGACCAGAATTAACTGGAACAAAAAGCATAATATTTTAATTGACGGAAAAGAAGTAGAACTTTACTTTCAACACTACACAGAGCCGCATGAAGCAAATGGAATATGGTCTTTAGAACTTGGAAAGTGGTTGCAGAAGCCTGTAAAGCAGAATCCAGAGATAGACGTTCAAACAACAGAAAAAAAGGCCGAGGCAATTGCTAGACAAATAGAGCACCTGTTTGATATGTTCAAGGAAGAAAAGTTTAAAGAGTCTTATGAGTACGCTGGTAAAATAAAAGATAAAATTGCAAGAATGAGAAAGCTAGGACTTTCAGATCAGGGAATATATTCTCCTGAAAATCTGGCCTTTAAAATGTTGAGAAATGCTGGCTATCTTGAAAAATTATCTGCTCTCAAAATAGAGTCATATGACAGGATGATGTCAGTTTCTTTGAAGCCGAAAAAATCAATAAACGAAAACAAAACTTGGAGAAACTATTTACTTCAGGAGGGCGAGTAATGCCTTTTAAGAGAAAAGGAAAATGTGTATTTAAAATCACAAAAAGTGGCAAACAAGGTGAAAAGAAGGGCTGTTCTAAGTCCGTTACCATGGCTAAGAAGTATGTAAAAGCACTGTATGCAAACAGTGATGACATGGTAGCCGAAATAAAAGATTACTTCCGGAATCAGAGTGATGAGGATTATTTGGAATTTGATAACCACCCTCTATCAACCCCTGAAGCGTTAATGGATCCAAACAAGCCCGCTCCATGGGACAACTTAACTGATGAAGATGAAAACATAGATATAGAGGATACAAAATGAATTTTTTTGATTGGATGAACATGAACATGATAATTGATATTGCTTTTATTGTTTTTTCTGTTGCTGCGATTTGGAAACTAAGACAACACATGAAAATCAACAATAAAATACAAGAATCAAATATAAAAATTGAAGAAAAGTTAGAAATGCACAAATTGGCCATAATAGAACTTATTCAGCACAAAGAAGCTTCTATAGAGCACGCGAAACAAATCGAGCAAAAGGTTGTAGATGTTACTAAAAACCCACAAGCAGCAAGAAGAAAGTTAAAACAATCCGAACAATATAGTAATATACAATAAACAGCGAAAGGATAAACATGATTGCTGATGTTGTAGTAGATCTCCAATATGGAGACTGTGGGAAGGGAAAGATTGCGCATGCTTTGTGCAGAGAGCGAAATTATACACACGTTATTCGCTATAATGGGGGCTGCAACGCTGGTCATACCATTTATCATAACGGAGAAAAGTTTGTAACACATCATATTCCTTGTGGTGTTTTTTTTGGAATCAAATCAATTATTGGGCCGGGATGTGTGGTTCACGTAGAAACATTTTTAAAAGAAATAGAACAATTAGAAGAAGCTGGAATACCAGCTAAAAAACTAGTGCACGTATCCACCAACGCTCATTTAATAACAGATTTTCACAGAGCAGAAGATGGAAAAGATGAGGAGATAGGCACGACAAAAAAAGGTAATGGGCCCGCATATAGAGACAAATATGCAAGAAAAGGTGTAAGGGCAATGCATGATCCTAGATTGCAGCCTTATATTATTAGTATGTATCATGAACTTTACGAAAACGAGGATTATAATGAAATTGAGATCTTATTTGAAGGAGCCCAGGGATTTGGCCTCGATATTGATTGGGGTGACTATCCTTATGTTACTTCTTCGCATTGTACCGTTGGCTCTGCATTGCTAAACGGCGTTCCAGCTAAAGCGATTAGAGATGTTTGGGGAGTTGCCAAAATTTATGAAACTTATGTTGGTGCAAAATCCTTTGAAGGTCCTGATGAAATCTTTGATACCATTAGGGAGTTAGGTCAAGAATATGGTGCTACAACTGGAAGACCCAGGCAAATTAACTGGTTAGATTTTGATATGTTAAAGATGGCTGCAAGAATAAACGGGTGTACAAAAGTTATTTTTAACAAAATGGATATTCTTGAAGGCCTTAATTCTTGGTGTTTGTATGACGGGCCGAGTCTGTATCAGTTCGATACTAGAAAAGATATTGAGCTTTGGTTATCTGGAAAACTAGAAATAGAAGTAGATGAAGATATTGATGTTATGTTTTCCGGGGATAAAGAATTTATTTAAACCAGGTCTATTTACAGTATGGCGGTAAAAGATCACGACATTCAAGAAGATTATACCATCAACGTATCAGGTTCAGTTGTTGATGATGCTAATGGTACTTTGCCAGACAATCAAAAATTTGTACCTTTTCGATTTTATGCATTTGGTCCATTCAATATTCGTAAACAAACACCAGTGGCGCCATACAGAACTTTTATTGGAGAACAGAAAACCTAAAACTATTTAAAAATAGAGGTTTTTCGTAAATATGATAAAACAATTAAAACCCTTGATAGGAAAACTGTCTCTGTTTGCCAAAGACAGAATGGGGTTTTCTCATCCACCAAAGCTTTTTTTGAAAAGCGACGCGGAAAATTCTCAGTTGGCCCTTGGGCGAACAGCACATTATGACCCAGGAGAACAGTCTGTCACTTTGTTTGTTAGCAATAGGCACCCAAAAGACATTCTTCGGTCATTTGCCCACGAGCTTGTGCACCACACTCAAAACCTTAGAGGCGATTTGTCACCTAAAAAATTAGGTAATATGGGAAAAAACTATGCCCAAGACAATGATCATATGAGAAATATGGAAAAAGAGGCCTATTTAAAAGGTAATATGTGTTTTCGAGATTGGGAGGACAGTCTGGATAATAAAGAACTATTTACTATAAAACTAGCAGAGTCAAAATTTTTAAAGGAGAACAAAACAATGACTACTAAAATAACAAAAGCGTTTCTTAGAGAAACTATTATAAAAATTCTTAATGAGCGAGAGTACGATCTCGATGACTTAGGAGGAGGTATAAGATCGAACATTGGTGACAAGAGAGCAGCGGAAGCTTCTGTAAGGCAGATGGTCAAATTATCCCAGAAGAGCCCGTCTTCATTGGAAAAAACGAACCCAAGGGTCAAGGCGGCCAGCGAAAAGCAGCGTCTGATGTATGCGACAAAAGCTCTACAAACTGCAGTCCAGTCAAAAGATCCAGATTTAAATACCATGGCTGCACAGAATGCAGCAGACTTTCCCTCGCTCAAGGACAGTAAGCTTAGATTAGCATCCATGGCAATGATAAAGAGTTCTAGAGATTCAATCGATACAGCGAGAAAGGGCAATGAAGGTGGTATGATAGACGGTCTTAAAAACCTTTTTAAGGGACAGTTTGAAGAAGGCGTTGAAGAAGAAGATCTCGAAGAAGGCCATTGCGGCAGCCGCGATGACGACGAAGATGTTAAAGAAGAAGCAGCAAAGCCAGACTTTCCAGATGTGGATAAAGATGGAGACAGAAGAGAACCTATCTCTAAAGCACAAAAAGAAAAGAAAGAAAAGAAAGGCGACGATACTGAGAAGCAGGAAGAATCTAAGATTCAAACTCCTGAACAGGAAAATACTCTTTATGAAAACCGGTTTGCTGGAAAGAACGAAAGATTGTATCAGAAGCTTATTAAAGAGTGGGCCAAGTAAGAACTATAATATAGGATAATACTATGGAAAACAAACTCCTCTTAGAAGGTGCTGTTGCTGGGCACATGAATCACCTATATGATAACGGTGAAATGACCTTTGGGGAGCTAAAGCAGCTTCTTCAGGCAATTGCTGATGGTAAAGTGCGAGGCACTGAAAAGACCGATGGTCAGAACATTTTCCTCTCCTTTAATGTTCGCGACCAAAAAGCTAAGGCCATTCGTAATAAGACTCAAATAAAAGCAGGGGGATTGGATGTTGAAGAATTTGACAACTTTTTCGAAGATCATCCGTCCCAAGCACTAAGAGCTAGCTTTGTCGAAGCTCTTCAAGCTTTTGAGAATGCAATAAAACAAATTGATCCAGAAACACAAGAAAAAATCTTTGGTCAAGATAATTTAATCTATTATAATACTGAAGTTATGAACCCGGGTACCCCAGGATTAGAAGAGGACGATCCTCGAAGCAAAGGCACAACAAATGTTATACCCTACGACAAGAAGACATTACTTATCCACAGGGTTGGCCATGGCGCATTTGACAAAAAAACAGCCAAGAAACTTGAAATAGATGTTTCTAATAATTTTGATGTTCTAGAGCAATCCATTATGGGTATGTCCACAGAGGATCCAAGCTTATTCTCAGTTGAAACAAATCAAATTAAAAAACTTCCACCGATGAAGGGTAAGGAAATCGTTCCGGCAACAATTTCTGAAATTGATAATCTCGTCGGTGATCAAGGCCTTAACGATAGCTCTACTATTAATGACTATGTTATTTCTCAAGTTGCTCCGATTATAGATAATTTTGGCTTAACAGAAGATAGAAACAAATTAATTTTAAAAAGAGTCATGATGACAACCGGTGGGCCCACCCTTCGAGAAATAACTAAGGGAATCCCCACAGAACTAAGCGATGAAATATCTCAATTTGTTAAATCCTTTAAATATGCAGAATTTACAAAGACGCTTCAAAATATATTACACAACTTTTCTGTTGCAGCAATAGATGGTCTTGAATCTTCTTTTATCTCTGATAATGGTAGACAGATAAACTTCTTACAGGACGAGCTTAGAGCGTCAATTCAAAAAATCGCAAAGTCGTCAAATGAAAGAGCGAAAAAAGAATTAGAGAGACAGATGGAAAAATTAAAATCCGCGGAAGGAATAAACACCCCTTCTGAAGGTTTTGTTTTCAACTGGAATGGTGTAACGTATAAACTAACAGGAAACTTCGCTCCAGCAAACCAAATCTTGGGCATGGAGCGTTTTCAGCGGTTTGGACCTATAGAGCCTCAAGAAACTAACAAAGACGCGTTAGAAGGCGATTCTAAGCCTCTTACCATTGCCTTATTCCCTGGTTCCTTCAAACCTCCGCACAAAGGGCACTTATTGGCAGCAGAAGCTCTAGGGGCACAAGCTGATCTAGTTTACATTTTTGTATCAGCTCCACAATTATCTGGACGTTCTTTGAAGTCCGGCAAAACTATCACTGCTGACCAGGCTGTTCAAATATGGGGATCGTTCTTGGACAACTCCCCTATCAAGAACAAAGCAAAAGTAATGATCGGACCAGACGGAGTAGCCTCTCCAATGATGACAGCTATAAATTTTATTCAACATCCAGCTGATCCTAACAATATGTTTGCTGCTCCTCCAAATTCAACAGTTATTTTAGGAGTTGGAGACAAAGATTCTGATGCTGACAGGTACGGCGAGAGAATATTGAAGAAAAGTAAGGAGATGCGCCCTGATTTGACTATCAAGAAAATGGCTGTGGGCCCGTTCACGCACTCTCCTGATTATTTAAATTTACTCAAACAACACCCAGCAATCGCGGGGATACTAAACAAAGGAAAAGGCAGAGGCTCGGATGCACAATTATACCACGCTTCCGATATGAGAGACTTTATTGATTTGGCCACAGAGGATCCTCTTGGAGTTGAGTTTTTAAAAGATTTTGTACCTTTACCTGAAGATGTTTTTGCAGTCATGGGCGTGTTGGGCCTTAACCCTGCAGATAAAAGAGACCAAGAAGAGGATCAGGTTCAAGAGCCTGAACTTGATCAACAAGAAGTGGAAATAGATCCGTTACAGGAGATAATCAACCAAGAGGCTACTATTTTCTATGAAGCGTTTCAGGCGCGCCAGACCCCAAAGTCAGGTCCATCTAAGGGTAAATTTCAACGTAAGATGCGCAAAAGGCTTTCCAAGGCTCATAGCACCTATTTAGATATGGGCAGAAAAGATCTTACCAAGCATGGTGGAGGGTTTCACAAGCCTAGGCCGAAAAACATATCTAATGCTTTTTTAGCTGAAGAAGAGATTGAGGAAATGTCAATATCTGCAAATGTTGCAGGTGCACCAATGGCAATGAATACTAATAAAAGGGATGACAAAAAAATGAATGATGAAAAAAGACTAAGAATGAAGATCCGCAAGGGCCTAAAGAAATTCTTTGAAGAGAAAGCCGTAGAGCATGAAAGTACAATAGCTTCAGTTTTAGAAGAGCACCAACTAAGATTACAATTAAGAAATATAATTTTAGAGCAAAGCCTGAATGAAGCTGAAGACCCTACAACTGATGTTCATGACAACACTGGTATTAATACGTTGAAAGATCTTATGAAAAATACAAATGTCTTATCTACCTTAAGAGAAGTTTATAAGACTCTTACAACCGACGAAGATCAAAAGCGCTCGTTCCGTGCTCACATTATCCAGTGGGTACAAGATACTTTGGCACCCGTTAAGTTAAACGATACTGATGCTGAATCAGGCGCGGCTCAAGACATTGGCCTTAACGAGGAAGTCGGAGTAGATATTGAGGGCGTTGATGCTGAAAAGTTTATTGGCGGCGATGGAATCAAAGATGGGTCCGAAAAAGATGAAGCCCCCGAACCGGAAGAAGAAGAGACAATGAGGCCAATTGATGGTGAGGACACTACAGGAAGAAACAAGGCCGAAAGAGTCTACCCAACAATTGAAAAGTCTATTGTAGATTATTATAGTGAACTAGATAATGCTGGTGATCAAGAAATGTTTTATGATTATCTAATTGCAAATCTTAAGCTTTATTTCGATAAGTGGGATGGTGAAATGTCTAAGGGTGTAACCGAACCTACCAATGATGAATATGAAAAAGCCAAGCAAGCAGTATAAAATACTTGAATATTCTTTAACCGTATGTTACCCTGGGTAGGATGGTTGGTAAAACAGCAAATAAAGACAGTACTTTAAAAAATACTAAATTTTATTCTAATAATAAAAATTATAATTTAAAAAATAAATTATTAAAAGAGTCTAAAATAGATAAACAATTCTTAGAAAAACTTAGTTTTATTACTTTAGAAGATTTAATAACTCTTAAATTATTAGTAAGTACTGAATCTCTCAAAGGAAAGATCTTTAACTTTCCTTTTCTTAAATACACAACAGATATATGTAAAGAGGCCATAGTAAGATTTGCTCTTTCAGCTTCTAACAATAGAAAAGAAGCTTCCTTGATTCTTGGAATGAAAAAAGCAGATTTTATTAATTATTTAAGAGAATATAATTTATTAGAGGAGTACAATTATGATCGTGGAACAAAAAAGAATAACCAAACCTTGGG
>CAACVD010000461.1_pt1 | contig 20124 bp, 10 predicted proteins | sample 2381771 | NCBI WGS metagenome assembly CAACVD01 (sample SAMEA5211965, study PRJEB30684) | marine metagenome | biome: Marine; feature: Epipelagic; material: Water | collected 2015-10-15 | depth 15 m | reverse complement strand
AGCGCACGCCGCTGTAGCACAAGAACCAGTACCACCTATAACCATACTACTATCAGCACTAGCTATATTATTATTTCCTAATCCAACAAATGAATTATTTCCTGATGCGGTATTATTAGTACCTGCTAGCACTACGGCATTACTTCCACTAGCTATATTTAAATTACCAGCTAAAATAGCAGAACAACTACCTACTACTTCATTTAAGCTACCACCACCTATAAATCCATAATCACCGGCAGTAATATTATTACAATTACCACCTACTATAGAAACTAAATTAGCATTTCCTGTTATGGTATTACATAATCCAGATCCTATAAAATGTTTATCACAATTACTTTCAATTTGGTTATCTTGACCACCCACAATGGATGAAGCTTCATCTACCACACAGTTTCCAAACCCTGAACCTACTATGGCATTACAAGCTGTTACTGTATTACATTTTCCACTTACTATAGAAGAAGCTACACCACTTACAGCATTTTCACAACCAGCTCCAATAAATGCTTGATGATTTGTAGAACTATTAGAAGTACCTGCTACTACAGCAGAAAAGTCTCCACAAGAAGTAGCTCTATCAGCAGTACCAACAAATGAACCCGTTCCCAAAGCAACAGAACCACTACCACCTACTATAGCAGCATAATGGACATTAGCAGTGTTGTTAATACCCCCTACAACAAGAGAATGATCAGCAGTAGCCGAGTTATTACAACCTCCTAAAACTTGTGAATATGGTGAACATGTAGTATTACTATTACCCCCTAATATATTATTAAAATCTCCAAAGGTTTTAACATTGCGTCCACCTACTATAGATGAATGAACTCCAGAGGCAGTATTATTAGTACCTCCTACTATAATAGAATTATCACCAAAAGTTGTGTTTTTATCACCGGCCCCAATAAATGAACTATCTCCAGTAGCAGTGTTTTCACAACCCCCCACTACAGATGAATGGTTACCTCCAGCTACGTTTTCTTCACCTCCTACAAGGGTTTGTGTAGTACCAGAACCACTAATACAGTTACAAATACCACCACCTATAACAGCACTGGAATGTAAAATAGTATTGTTTTGTCCTCCTAAAATAGAAGCACCTCCATCAGCATCGGCTGTTATATTGTTATCACAACCCCCCACTACAGTACCAAAATCACCTGCAACACTGTTTAAGGTACCACCTCCTATAAATGAATTAATGCTAGAAGCTGTATTGGCTAAACCAGCCACTATAGTAGTACCTAAAGCTGAAGCGACATTATTTTCTCCACCTCCTACAAAAGAACAATTAGCTGAAGCTGTATTATTTAAACCAGCTACAACGGCTGAAGATGCTGAAGCTACACAGTTTCCTATACCACCTCCTATAAAAGTACCTGAACCACTTACCAAGTTTTTACAACCACCTCCAATAAAAGTAAATTGGGCTAAAGATTCATTACATTTACCCCCTACAATAACACTATCTTCTTGATGTGATATATTGGTATCACCACCACCTATAAATGAACAAGATCCAGAAGCTACGTTATTCCTACCACCAGCTATAGTACCATATGCTGTTAAAGCTTCATTTTGCAATCCACCACCTATAGCACCATACGAACCTAATGCTTTATTAGTTTGACCTCCCGCTACTACCGTATGAGCAGCCGAACCAGTGTTAAGATCTCCCCCACCTATAAAACTATTATTATCTGATGCTATATTATTTGAGCCACCTCCTATAAAAGCACAATCACCACTTACAGTATTGGTATCACCACCTCCTACAGTTGATAAAACTCCAGTAGCAGTATTGCTACCTTCTACAGGTATTATGGAATTATTACCAGAACCAGAGGCATAAGGGCTAGTAGCTACTGAAATTTCTACAGGAAAAGTAGATGAGTCACCTTTTGTAAATGTTATAGTTGTACCCGCTATGGAAGCTGTGGTTAATAAAGAACCAGTATCAACAGATTGAGTTATACTACCACTAGTAGCGGCAGTCCATTGAACATACCCTAAACCAGTAGAAGATAAAACTTGACCTACAGTACCAGTATTACCAAATGAATCCTTTAAACTACCAGAAACATCTACAACCGGCTCCTTTGATAAACATATACAAAGTTATCTTCAGAAGAAGTTAAATTAGAACCTATTAAAACTGCATCATTATGAGATAATGTATTGTTAATACCTCCTAAAATCACACCACAGTTAGAAGTTACAGTATTAGTACAACCACCAATTATAGAGGATGCATTTCCTGTTACACAGTTATCACTACCACCACCAACAAATGAACATCCTCCAGCAACGGTATTGGACTTACCTGCTACTACTACTGAATTACCCCCTGGGGTTTGGTTACAACATCCACCTAAAATCGCTGAATAGTCACTATCTACAGTATTATCTTGACCACCACCTATAAAAGTACAATCTCCAGATACAGTATTATTAATCCCTCCGGCTACAGATGCATTATTACCACTATTAGTTTGTAATACCCCTATAGTTAATTTTTCGGTACCCTTAATACTACCACTTACTTCTAAAGTATTAGAAGGAGTTATAGTACCTATACCAATATTACCACTAGAACTAACAAAAATTTGGGTAGTATCCCCCGTAATTATTTCTAAGTCATTAACATTACTATTTATTCTTGAAGACGAAGAAGCTTCAGAATTTATAAAATCAATAAATGCTCCACCAGATGTAGAACTACTTAAAAACATAGAGGAACTTAAGTTAAAAGAACCAGAAACAGTTAAATCCCCTTCTGTGGAAATATTTCCTTCATTAGTAAAATTCCCCCCACTAGTTATATTACCAGAATTAATTACAGAACCTGTCACAGTAACATCACCTACTAGATTAGACGAACCTGTAGTAGATAAAGAACCTGATATTTGAACAGTATCTGTAATGCTATTACCTAATATAGTATTACCTTGTACGTCTATTCCATCTAAGGAAAGGCTTCCTGAAATTTCTATACTACCTGAAATGTTAACAATGGAACCGGTTAAAGGAGTTATAGTGTTTACTTTTAATAGACTCATGTTTATAAGAGATTAATTTTATTATAAATATTATATTTTTTCAATTATTTAAATTTATGCTGGGATAATGTAAGCATTAGAATTTAATCCAATGGTTAATGTACATGCCATCCCAACAGGACCTATTAGGGTTGCGTTATTTGAAGTAGGTATAGATATATTCCTAAAAATAGTTTGAGGTGAAATTCTAACATCTTGTTCAAATTGAGAAAAATTAAATTCAGTAGCGGTTAATTTATCAAAGGAGCCGGTTGTAGATGTTGTTGTTCCCTCTACATTCAAATTATTAACAAATGTGGTACATTCAGCACTAGAAGTTAAATCTGAACCAATAATAAAAGAACTATTATGACATACAGCATTATTTAATCCCCCTAGTACACCACTATTATTACATAAAGCACAATTACTTTTTCCCCCTACTACTACAGAAGAATCTCCACTAGCTAAATTAAAGGCGCCACCTCCTATAAATGAACAACTACCACTAATGCAATTGTCAAAACCTCCTCCTATATGGGAATAACTAGAAGTTACAATATTTTTGTACCCCCCTCCTATACTACTATTACGTTGGGACCCAATAATATTTTCTTGACCACCCCCTAAGAATCCATTGGGGGAATGATTAATGTTAGAAATACCACCTACTATTGCAGAATAACAGCTAGTAATACAGTTAGTAGAACCACCTCCTATAAAGCTATATGCATTTATAATTACATTTCCTATTCCAACTACTATAGCGGAATTAATTCCTCTATCGGATCTAGTATTACAAATAGTATTATTAGTACCCCCACCAATAAATGAAAAATTAGTATTTAAGCAGTTACTTCTACCCCCAACTATGGAGGTATAACAATTACCTAAAGAAAGATTACTACACCCACCTCCTACAAAAGCCGCAAAAGAGCCAGCTCTATTACATAAACCAGATACTACTCCCGAATATGATGAACCAGCACGATTAGATAAACCACCACCCACAAAACCAAATGTCCCTTGGGCATAATTGCACTGACCAGAACCTATAAAAGTATAAGCTCCAGAAGAGGTATTAAATGAGCCTCCGGCTATAGAAGCATTAGTACCTGTGTTAGATTGGGTAACTCCCATAGTAAAGGTACCAGACCCAGATATATTACCTTCTACTTCTAAAGCATTAGTAATTGTGGTTTTACCTATACCCATACAGGTACCCGAAGAACCACTAATTATTATAGCTTGTAATCCAGTAGCATTAGAAGTATCCATATCAGAACCAGCATAAAATGCTAATCTGGGGGCATTGGTCATTAATTCACTAGAATAGGTTCCAGGTACTATTGCTATTTTACATAAATTACCACCATTTTGTAAAACTAATTCTGCGGATACACCACCAGGAAATTTGGATGAACCATCTACTTCTGTGGTTCTGAATACTCCAGTATGTTCTTTACTATCTGCAAAACCTGTTCTAGTACTAAACACTTTATTAGTTAATAAAGTACAACTTGCAGAAGAAGTTAAATTAGAGCCAATAATAAAAGTATCATCATTAGAAGCAGTATTTCTAATACCCCCTAATATAGCAGAACAATTTCCTGTTACTAAGTTAAAGGAACCAGCACCTATAAAGGAACAATCACCTGATGCTATATTATCAAATCCACTAACTATAGTAGCATTTCTACCACTTACTGTGTTATCTTTACCTCCTAATATAGAACCATTATTAGCACTTACTGTATTACAAGATCCCCCACCTATTGTAGCACTACCTATACAACAAGTACAATTGTCTAATAATATACAGTTAGTATTTCCACCCCCTATAGTATTACCATATACATAACCAGCATGTATATAGTTAGTTGCACCTCCGCCTATAGAATTACCTATAGAATAATCAGCTAAAATACAGTTATTTTGACCGCCTCCTATAGAAGATGCAAAAGCAGTGGAAGAAATTACTTTATTGCCACAACCTCCAGCTACTGTAGTACAACCTGAAGAAGCAGTATTTAAAGTACCCCCACCAATAGTAGCATTTAATCCATTAGATAAATTATCCCCTCTAACGGGTTTAATAGCTCCTAGTCCCGAACCAGTTTGATATACATGGAAACAGGCATTTAAATTATTTGAAGAGGTATAAAATATTTGACCAGATTCAGAATTATAAGTAAGAAGCTGGTTCTGTTCGGTAGTAAGAATTTTAGTGGGTTCCAAAAATACGGAACCCGTTAAAGCTAGGGAACCCGATATTTTAATATCATAATCTTCAGCTCCAGTAAATGCTTCAACTGATTGTGATACGTGTGCGGCTCTTAATAAAGAACCAGAGACTATTTGTCCCTCGTAATTAAGTACTTTGGCCATTTTATACTTTTATTTATTATAAATATAGTACTATCTGTCTATATTAACTAAAATAGTAGTATCAGTTGTTCTAGAAAGTTGTAAAGGTTTGGCTAACTTTCCTACTGCTAACAATTCATATGATTCGTTATATAACCCTACTGAAGTAATATAGGGATTAAAAAATGAAGATGTAACAAAATCTAATGGCGTCCCATTACTTTGGGAAATTAAGGAAGGATTTAAACTATAATTATATTCATCCGAGCCTATAGTTATTTTATATTGAGTCTCAAATATTTCAAAAGAAGAGGAAAAAGAACAAGTTACATTAGAAGATGAAAAAAATGCATCTAAAAAACCAGGAGTTGTAATTGTTAATTCATCATCATAAATAGAGCCTTCATAGGTACCAGTATTATAAGTGGATTCATCATTTATTATTACATTATTGTCGTTAGTAAATACTATAACTCCATGTTGATAAATTACATTACCTATATAATGTTTAAAATTGGCCCTAGGTTCAGTATATAATCTGCCCTCCCCATCATCATATACAATTCCACTTAAAGCACTTTCTATTTTTATAGATTTGGGTTGTATATAGTCACCAAATAATTTAGCAGGTATAGTAAATACCCCAATTTTAGCGGAACTACTTAATGAACTAGCAGTAGGAAAAGTCTTTAAGGGATTTAAATTAGTTTCTTCATAATTAAAAAATGAAGTTTGGTAAATAGGACCAGTAATAGTACCATCAGTATTAAAACTAGCTGTATTAGCAGGAGAGGTTCGGCCTTCACTACCAGTTAAATAATTAGTGTAATATAATTGTTTTATAGAATTATAAACTAATACTTCAGGTACTTGTGTAATATCACCTGTTGTAGATTGGGTTATAAGAAAATCACCTGATTTACCTAAAAATCTATCTATCCCAACATTTTCGTCATTAGTAAAAGTCATTATAGGGGTATTTAAAAGTTTGGTCGAAGTGTTCTACAAAAGCCTACAAAGCCTATAAATATGTCTCCTTCATATTCAGTTAATTCTACATATAAATCTTCTTCTCTATCTTCAAATACTCGAATAGCACCATAGATACCACCCCTATTTAAAAATTTAGTACCTAAATCTAATTGGCTTAAAGGTTCTACTCTATCTCCTATTTCAAAAAAATTATTATCATTATTACCCTCACTTTTAATAACTTTTACAGTTACATTATCCCCTAATGTTATAGCTCCACAAGCTTGGAAACCACTATCATCTCCAAAAACTGTGTTAAAGGCAAAAAATTCAGTAATAATTTCTCCTTCTGTAGGTGGTGGTGGTGTTGGGCCAGGTGTAGGAGTTGGTGTAGGAGTTGGAGTAGGCGTGGGGGTAGGTGTGGGTGTTGCTGTTGGGCAAGGTCCAACTTCTCCTATTAATAAAGTACCTATAGATTGATCCACTGGGGTACTAAATGAACATATAAGTATTTCAGTATCAGGATCTATTTGTTCTATTTCAAATACACCTCTTTCAGGTTCATATAAAAATTGCCCAGGATCCTGGAAATCACGGTTTATAATCTCATATTGAATAAAATCTGCAGGAACCGGTGTAGGGGTTGGGGTTGGGGTAGGTGTAGGGGTTGGTGTTGAAACAAAATCAACCTCAATTATATTACGTCTATTACTTGAAAAATTAAAAGTACCTGAAACTCCAGACGCATCACAAATATCATTACCTCTATTTATTAAAGTATATCTATCAGTTTTAACACTACCTAAATCTTCATTAATATACTTTACATCTATTTGAGGGCTAGTGCCAGATCTAGAACCAAATAAATACATTCTAAAATCATCTAATTCATCTAAATCCCTATCACCTCTTCTATCTGTTTCAGTCCTATTAGTGGCTTCTACTAAATAAGCTTCTAATTGATCCCCCACTCCGGGTTTTAACATAGTGTATGATTCTCCATCTACTACAATTTCAGTAGTTACACTGGGTAATCTGGGTTGTTTCATTGCGTCTACACTGGAATTTGCTTCATATCCTTCTCTTTTTACATCATTACTTTCTCTTTTACCACTATAGAAATAGAAATCATCTCCTGCTAATGGTGTAGGAGAAGGTGTTGGTGTTGGAGTAGGGGTAGGTGTAGGCGTAGGTGTAGGCGTAGGTGTGGGTGTAGGTGTAGGAGAAGGTGTTGGGGATGGTGTTGGGGTTGGTGTTGGTGTAGGTGTAGGGGTAGGGGTTGGAGGTTGTGTTGGTAATGTTCTATTACAATCATCACAATTTTCAAAAATAACTCCTCCATCATCAATATAATTATTAATATTAATATCTGGTATTCCATCCTCTAAAACCACTCCTCTATAATAACATTTATTTTCATATTTTATTGTTGAACCTCCGATTAGCTCTTCAACACTAGCATATTGAGCTATTATAGTAGTTATATTTTCATCACACAAAAAGAATCTATAAAACCTAGTAGGTGGTATAGGGGTTGGTGATGGAGTTGGTGATGGGGTAGGGGTTGGGGTTGGAGTTGGTGTTGGTGTTGGTGTTGGTTGAGGTGTGGGGGTTGGAGTTGGTGTAGGTGTTGGCGTTGGTGTAGGCAAACTAGCACCAGATTCGGAAACAAAAAAAGTAAAATTTTTATTTACCTCAAATGGAGATATAATAATATCTTGCGAATTGAATTGTTTGAACGCCCCCATTCATTTTAAAAATCTAATTTAACTCTAACTAAAGCTTCTTTAGTAAAATCTTTAACTAAAGGTTTAGATAATTTAGCTACGGCTAATAAATCATTTGAATCATTATACAGACCTACAGTGGTAGCATAAACTTGAGGATTATCAATAAAATAATTATATACAACTTCGCCAGTAGAACCACTTATAAAACTAGGATTTTCAGTATAATTAAATTCGGAATTTCTAGCTCTAACGAAAACAAAATCAGATGTTAAAGTTTCCTGTGAGTTTAATTTAAAAATATTATTATCCGCATCTCCGGAAGAACCTGATATATGATTAAATAATTTTTGGTTATTATTACTATCCGTATTAGCGGATACATCAGTTCCCAAGCCTATCCCATAACCGGAACCTGAGTCGTTTAACGCTGAGGCGTTTAAAATTAAAGTAGCAATATCGGGTAAGAATAGCCCATAAGAACCACTTTCAGGAGAAAAACCAGTTCCACTATATGCATTACCATTGGAGCCAGATACTATTTGAAAAGCTCTTTGAGTACCAAAAAATGCAGGTAAACTTACATCCTTAGAGTTATCCGTTAAATGTAATTCCGTAAAACCTGGAGTAGAATTAGAAGCGCTTAGAACTAAATTTAAAGAACCAGGGAATAATTTTTCTTTATATCTAGCTCTATCTAAACTTATAGCATAAAAATCACTACCCGAAAAACTAGTACCAAATACAAATTGAGCATTTTCATCTTCTAAAACCAAAGTTCTATATTGACCAAAGATTGTTTTAGTTGGAGAAACACCAGGTACAGCACTATCAAAATCTAGTGAACCCCCTCCATTTCTATTCCCATATGCAATAGCAAATTGTACTGAGGCACCATCTAGGCCTGAAGATGTTTGAAAAACATTTAAATAATAATCACCCGTAGAAGATTCTTCCTGAGCGGATGAAGTAAAAAATTCATTTAGTGAAGGTTGATTATTGGAAAATACTGTAGAGGTTACAGAATTAGAACTTACAACAAAATCTTCATTATCTAATTTTTTAAAGCCCATATTTTTTAATTTTGATTTTGAGTAATTGTAACAGGTACAGTAATTCTAGCACCACTATCTAGACCTGTTACGGTTAAAGTAGTTCTTAATTGAGTTTGAGTACCAAATAAAGTATTAACAGTAGTAGAGGTAAGATTAAATTGAGTACCTATAACAGTTTTAGAAACATTAGTACCTACAGTTTGTGTAGCATTTTGATTAGCCGCAGTAGATGCATCTGATTGTATACCTAAACCTTGGAAAGAAGATAATAATCTAACATCTCCTATAGTTGCACTATAACCACTACTTTCAAAAGTTTGGTTATTACCTAAATAATTTAGGGTTTGAGGGGTAATAGCTAATCTAGCACCCTGTTTTAAAGTAATAGCTGCATAACCTAAATCTAAGACAGGTAATTTAGCAGTACCTCTAGGTAAAGTTACTAGTTTATATTTCATTATTTGTTGTTCATCAGGAAAAGCTTCCAAAAGAGGCATATTATCTATAGCTTCACCATAAAAAGCGGAACCAGAGGGATGAGTGGGATTATAAAGAGTATAATCTATTTCATCATCCGATAAAGCGTATTGAGTTATTCTAAAAGAACCATCATTTTTTGCAAGTAATTCTCTACCTTTTTTAGTTAATATTGCATCAACTGTAATTACTGCATTGTTTAAATATCCCATTTTATTTTATATTATATGTTATAAATATATCATTTTATTACTCCTTTACTTACTAGATTTGATATTATTGCTGAGGACGACTCCTGTAAAGATACAACAGGGAATTCGGGGAACAAAATACCTGGTGAAGAAGAATCAGTTGGAGGGAAATCATAAGGAAAAGTTTTATTTAATAAAATAGAGTTTGGATTAGGTACATATCTTCTTATTACAAAGAAATCTTTATTAATACTTTGAGGTATTTCCTTATCTAATTCTATTTTAATTCTACCCTTACCATCATCCTCTATATTATTTTGGGGTGGGACTATGTTTATTATTGTATAGGTGTAATTTTCATTATTTTGAAATCTAATTTCATCTTTTTCTTCAATTATTATAGGAAATCTTATAGTATCAAATTGGCTACCTGATATTTCTACATCACCCGGAAAATATTCTGAGGGGCCAGGTGAATATCCTAAAAAGCCCTGAAAGTAAGAACCTCCGTAAGCTTCATTTATTAAAGAAGAAGACATAACCAAGTGTTTTTGAGATTTTATATTACTATTTCCACCTGCTGAGCCTGAATATACCCAAAAAGGTGCCTTACCTGAATTATCATCTTCTATTAAATATGATCTAGCTCCTTGAATACTAATTTTAGTAGGATTTATTAAGCCATCATAAGATAAGGGGAAAAATGTATTTCTATAAGCTTGTTTACTTTTAGGCATAAATCCTTTTAATTTCCATTTGTATGAATCAGATTGCTTAAATATATGATTATTAGAAGTCTTAACTTTGATTACAAATTCTTGAGCAGCTAATGTTCCTCCCTCTTCTACCCCTGCGGAACCATATTGTATTATTCCTTTACTTCTTAAAAAATGATTCAACGGATGATTTTCAAATAAAAGTCTTATATTACCACTTTTAGGATTATATCTAGGTACTTGGGATAAACCATTACCTGTATCAAATCTTAATACATTATCTGTAGAACTTATTAAAGTACCTAAATTTTGAGGGTTTTGACCATTTTGATGTGCTATTAAAAAACAATCTACTAATTCTATTTCCACGGGAGTATCTTCATTACCAGGATTTCCTTTTAATAATTGAATTTCTAAATCTAATTCAATAGTACCCGATTCATATAAAAATGAAGTTACAACACTAGTTTCTAAAAATATAGTTTGATTATCTGATAAATCAGGACCTGTTATGGAGGGAGATAAACTACTTTCATCAGGGAATGTTATACTTCCAGTAGGTAAATTATCAGATCCAGTTAAATAAAAACTATCTTCACCATATGGTGGTGTGGATGTAGAAGCAGGAGCCCCATCTAAATAATTAATATCTTCACTAGGATTTAAAATTACTTCAAAATTTTCAAATCCATCAGGAAATTGATCTCTAAAATTATTACCCAATGATGAAGTACCTTCCGCAGTAAAAGCATAATTATAAAATGCGTCAGCGCTATCTTCATCATCATACAAACTTAATCTATCAGAACCAGAAAGAGGTATAGATTTGGAATAACTTCTAGAACTGGTTTGTGAGTATAATATAGGAGTAACTTCCTCTCCTACTCTAAATATTTCAATATCACCATTTAAATTTTTTAAAGTTCTAGATCCAGAATTTATAGATATTGTACTTTCCTGACCATTTTTAAAAGAGCCCCGTAAGTTATATAATCCTATTCCAGTTAAAGAAGGTGGAATAGCATTTTCTTGTTCATCTATTAAATAAGAAATATCTAATTGTATCTTATCATTTATATTTGGATAAGGATTTCTTAATGAATTAAAATAAATAAAATAAGCAGTTTTAGATTCTACATTAGGTAAGAAACCATATCCACCAAAATCCCCTGGTGAGTATCTGTTTAAAAGTTTATATGTAGATTTGCTTCCCTTATACCTAGGGATTATTACTCTTTCACTAGTATAATTAGAATCAGGAGTTTGGGCTCTAGTAGCATCTCCGTTTATAATTAAATCAAAATTAACTGGTAAATTAGAGCCAGTAATATTATTGTAATCTACTTCTTCTATATATGAATTTCTTCTATTTAAATTATAGTTATTTAATGTTGGTTGACAATCAAGTGCTCTACTAAATTCTAAAACATCATCTTCTAAAAATGTTGGTATAATTACATCAGTATCTATGGGTTCATTAAAAGAATCAAATGAAGGTGAACTTGTGTAATTTGTAAAAGATGAAGTTCCGGGAAATATACTCATAGTATATTCCGTAATTTCTAATCCTGCGTTTAAAGATTTATCAATTGAGAAACCCATTCTATAAACATCATCAAAAGCAAAATTCCCATCATAGGTATACTCCATATCAAATCTCCCTATACTAGCTGAAGATGTTGAATTAAATTTAGAAGAGGTTAAATTACTAATAGTGGGTGAAATAGCATTAAAATTACCCTTAAGTAAATTTAATGAACCAGTCCATTGATAAGTTAAACTACCTGCTGCTATTTCTTGAGAGGCTGTGATTCCTAATTTTGGATCAGCTATTTCCCCAAGTATAAGTACGTTTTGATTTCCGTCGGGAGTAAGAGCATTTGTAAATTCATACTCCACATAAAACATAGAACCTGAATCAGCTTTAATATCAGAGGTGTAAATAGTAGAATCTGGGAATGTTAAAGTAGAACCTGGTGCTATAGAAACATTTTCTAAAGCTTCAGACTGTGTAATTAAAATAGGGGTTTTAACTATAGGGCTATTTTGAGAAGCTGATAGATGGATTAGTTTAGCTCTTACATTACCTGTATTAGAATTTCCACCAGTGGTTTGTTGAGTAAATGTACTTGTATATCTAGCCTCTAAATCAGGGAGATAAAAATCAAAATACCCGCCATAAGTTTCTACTTCCACGTATATAGTAGAGGATAATTCTGAACCTGATATATTATAAGAAGTTTCAGGGGATTCTAATAACAATCTATAATATTTGGTACCACTAAAGGTACTATCTATATAATTGTTAGTAATATTACTATTTCCAGATTTTTTAGTAGTTTGAACTGTAGAAAAAGATATACCATTAGTAGATCTTTGTAAAGAGGCTGTTACATTTTGTATAGAAGCAGTTATATCATAATTTAGATTAATACTTCTTACATCACGATTAAAATTATTACTTTCAAATTGATCAATATTAAAGGAATATACTCCTGTGGAATTATTAAAATTACCTTCATTTTGTGAATTGGTTGATATCCAATTATTGGTTATTACTGTGGGTATAGTAGTAGGTGATGAAGAGTTACCTGATAGTACTACATCTCCTATATCAAATGAAAAAGATGCAGTTATAGGTTCTATTAAAGTAGGATGTCCTCCGGCTACAGCATTGTAAGTTGAACCATTATTAGGTAGATTTGTATTAACTCTTCTATTAAAAAAGGTAGAAGTAAGTGAAGAAGATTCTATAGCTAATGGAAATATAGAACCAGTTTGTAAAGATGATGATAGTGTAAAATTAAAGACATTACTTCTAAAACCACTATGATATGAACCAGATGATATAATAGTACCACTACCTCCACCCGAATCTAAATTTAGATCAGATGAAGAATAAACTACTGAAGCTGAAATGGTCCAAGGAGTATTTGAAGTTCTTTTAGGATTATAAGCACCAAAATTAAATCTATCTACATTATTTAAATATTCATTGGGAAAAGGTGCGGTAAAACCTGCTTCCGTAGGTAAAGAACCAGTGTTAAAAAATCCTAATCTATCTATAACTTCACCATTATATTTATAAAAATATTGGTTTTGGAAATCAGTTGTTGGGTCTGTAAAAACCCCCTGTGAGTTTTGGTCGGAACCAAAATATTGATTAATATTACCTTTTGCTATTAAACTCCAATTTTCCGAACCACCATTGTTTGAGCCAGTTACTTGGGGAAATCCTTTAGTATCATCAATACTTAAAACTATATTATTAGCGTTAAAAACTCTTCCTGTTATAAAATAATCTATAAGAGGCCTATTTACACCACCTATATTTTGATTAAACATAAATGATATTTTATCAGATGATTTTAAAGAATCAGAAATTTCTAAACCATTAGCATCAGCTAAAGATAATACTATATGTGTGACAGTAGAATTCTGAGTAGATGGATTAAATAATGAAACTATATAAGCTGAGCCACTTAAAGGATTGTTATCTTTACTTATAATATCTACGACATTATTTACTGATTGTTCGTTAATATTTCCTTCATTGAAAAAGTAAGGTTTAAATGAAAGAACGGTATCTGTGGGTTTTAAATAAACGGAGCATTCAGGATTTATTGACTGTGTGACTACAGTAAAATTTGAACCACTAAATTCCCCATTATAAAATTCATCTTGTGTACTTCTTTCAATAGTTCTAAATCCTAAAAACGAACCACTTTCATATTGGTATCTAGTAAGTGGAGAAGGTAAGGTATTTAAAATAGAATTTTTTATAGATTCACTAAAACTTTGCGTTAAGTAAAAAGAATTAGTTAAATTGAAATCGCCACTAGATGGGGAAGAAAATAAACCATTATATCTATCTAAAGAACCTCCAGTACCCCCACTAAATTTATATATTGTAGAACCTGTAGTGAAATTATTAGGTAAATTAACTACCGAACCTGTAAAAGTTTCAAGTGAGCTTGTAGTAAATACTGGTCTTTGTCTATTTCTTTCTAATAAATGTTGCTTTACAACTATCCCTGAAGCTAAACTTGTACGAGCAGGAGTAAAATCCTTAATCATTTTGAATAAAGAATTATCAAAAAATTTAATAAGCCTTACAAAATCCTTTACATTATATGATTCTTTATATTTTTTAAAATAATCATTTCTTAATTTATCTAAATCAGGATAATTAAAATTAGAAGAAGATATTTGCCTATAATCACCAATATAATTTCCTATATTAAAATACCCTAATTGAGAATTTATATCATCGTTTATTTGGTCCTGTGGGGAAAAAGCTACTTCTAAATAATTTACATTAGGAGTATAACTACCCGATTCATATGGGGTTTGTTGAATACTTCTAAAGGCAGATAGAGTATTAGAAGCTGTTCCTTGTGCTAATACTGAATCATTAGTTTGTATTTTATCTGTTATTCTATTTTTTATACCGACTGGGGATTGATCTTGAAAGATGCTATAAGTAGTATTACTAAAAGAAGATGTTGTTAGATTAAAAGAACTATTATTAACAAATGAGGAAGTAATAAAACTAGTAGAACCCGTAACTTTAGGATGTATAGATGTTCTACTTGCAGTATCTAAAGTATTACCTAAACTAGCTCTAAAAAATAATTCTTCGGAACCACTATTCAAACCATTACCTTCTATAGAAAAAGGATTTACTGTAAAATCATAAAAAGATGAAGCACTTAATTTTGTAGTATAATATCTTACCTCCTGAAGTGAACCACTAAAAGGTAATATATTTAAATTTCCAGTTGATAAAATAGAATTAAATGGGAGAAAAGCAGTAAATATATCTTTCCATTTATTAGTAGTATTAGGATATGTTATACTGTCTATTTCGTTAAATCCTAAATCCCCATTTATTTCATTAGCGGCTCTTAAAGTATATACATCATCGAAGAACGAATTTTCATTGGGTGCTTCATTAAAAGTTAATAATACACTCCAATATTCGTTATTATAAAAAGGTAAAGTTAAACTAGCGGAAACAAATAAATTAGTAATATCTGGGTAAAAAGTTAATGTACCATATGAAGATTGTAAAGAATTAATAGACCCAGAATAAGAGCCTACTTCAAGTAGTGATTCATTATAATCTAAAGTTAAAAATGATCTAATAGAATTACTTTCATTTCTACCTAAAAATAAAGATTCAGTAACAGAACTAGTAGGTATACCACTTGATTTAAATCTAAAAGCTACAGATTCAGGTCTTGAACCTGAGGGTTTAAAATTAAAATTAGGAACAAAAGATGATGAAAAAACACTTATAGTATCATTTAATCTTGTATCAAATTGTTTAGCAAATACATTTTGTGTAAGATCCCAATCCTGGGAATTATTTTTATCTTTTCCCCCAAATTCATTAATCCTTAATATAGTATCTGGGATTCCAAAAGTAGTTATTAAAGCCCTTAAACCCGCTATAGTACCTTTAGTTTTTAAAAGATAAGGTATATTATGGTAAATTCGTTTATATACACGTTTATTAATATCATCCAAGGGAATGGTATCATTGGAAGCAGATATTTTAGTATCTACGTACTCAAACCCAGTAGCCGCTGGTAATGAACCAGTTATATCCGGAAAAGGAAATAAACTACCAGAAGGCGTAATTCCTAAAAATGCTGTATATAAATCATTGGTATTAAAATTATTACTATATAGTTTAACACCAAAATCTTTGATTGCTTCAGCTACTAAATCTTTAGATATACCATAATTAATTCTATTATCTCCATCAAATTTATTGGTTACATCTTTTAAATAAATGTAAATATTATCAAAATGTTGCCCAATCATATCTACAAATAATTCATACTGTAAATTATCGGGATCATTTCTTAAGTATTCTGGTATAGAGTATAATAGATAATCTTTATTACTTTCATCAAAAAGAGAAGCACTTAAAGCCAAACCACCATAATAGGGAGAATTAGGATCAGCACTCCCCACCCAATTTAAAACTTGGCTACTCCCAGTAGAATACAAAGCATAGGGAACAGTATCATTACTTTTGGGATAGGAAAATGTAGAACCACTATTAAAATATAAAAAATATTCATAACCATCAAAATTTTTAATGGTAGTTTCTATAATATTAAATTGATCGGCTCTACTTGAAGAGAAAAAATTATTATCTTTAGTATCACTTTTAACATTATTTAAAAAGGATATTTGATTGGAAGCACTTTCTATTAGTCCTACTTTATAATAAAAGTTTTCTAATCTTGTTTTTGCTGAAGAAAAATGGGTAAATTCTTCAAAATTTTCATAATTTATATTAACATTAATATCTTTTTCATTTAAAATACTTTGAATTTGATTAAATGAACTAGTTAAATCACTACCTATTAGTGTTTCATATGAAAATGAATCTGAAGACTTACCAGTAGTATTTTTTACATTTATATTAAAATTAGGACCAGATATATATTCAAAATCATCAGGTACAGATAATACTTGAGGAAAAGTGACTTTATATGTTTGGTTATCTGATAGCCCCTCAACTACCCAAAGTGTATCTTTTAAATTATATTGTAAGGGTAAAGGTTGGTATAATTTTATTAATAGAGTAGGTTCTTCTTCAGATGTATCTAATTGTAAATTATTTGCTATAATGATTTGATTAGAACCAAAATTTAAGTAAAAATCTACAAAATAGTTAGATTCATTTCTAAAATTTATAAATTCTGCAGCTGATGAAGAAATTAGGGAACCACTTATTTGGGTTGAAGATAATCTTACTTCAGTCCTATCAGAACTTATTTCACTAATATAATAATTATTTTGTATATCGGAAGCTAATCTTTGCCTATAAAAATTATAGGATATAAAATAGGAACCAATATCAAACCCATTATTTTCTAAATTTTTTACAGGATCTAAAAGTACATCTCCTTCTTTTACATTATAATCCAGTAAAGCAGTAGTAGTTTCAGGAAATATTAAATTTTCATTTTCATCAAAGATATAATATTCTATATAATCTTTGGGAGCCCCATGAAATTCTCCTTCCATTATAGTACCATCAGGCATAGTATGTACTAAATTAGGAGAAGAAAATTTAGTATCTAAGACAGATACTGTGAGTAAGTCTTCATCATTAGTATTATAATCCTGTATTTCAAAAGTTTCAGGATTTACCGGTACTATTATTATTTCTTTTTCCATATTAATATGAACTGCCTCCAGAATTGCTAACATTTGAGGTACTAGCCCCACTAGAATTAGATGAAATTGTAGGATTTGATTGTTGTTCCTGTGTTATATCATTAAATATATTTTCAATATTGGCCTGACTTTCATCTAATGAACCTGTGTTAACATTTAATGTTTGTCCTGTTTCTAATTCTGTGTTTCGTACTTGTAAAGATAATAATTCTCTTCTTAATTGAGTAATTTCATTTCTTAAAACTTCTATTTCTTCTAGATTATCTTCAAAATTAATATAATTACCACTTTGTTGTACTATAAACTCATGTGAATTGCTTTCACCAGTTGGAGGTATATCATAAAATAATTCATTATATAAATTAAAAAAATCTTCAATAGAAGTTTGTTCTTCTAAATCTTCTTGAATAGTAGTAACACCTAATTCATTAAAATCAGTATCTATAACCCTTAGATACTGGTCTTTATTAAAAATATCTTTTTTTAGATCTATTTTTTGCTCCTGAGTCATTATCCATTAACAATTTTAAAATTATATCTATCAGCTTGAATTAATGTACTACCACTAATAATAGTTTTAATTAATATCTCATAATATCTTTCGGGCTCCAAACCATTCATATAAACTTTAAAAAAGTTTCCATTTTCGTCGCAACTAATTTTTGTAAATTCATCATCAAAATCTATTACATACTCATTAGTATCTAAATCTTTTATTGCATAATAAGAGGAGGTAGGTAAATAATGATTATTGGTTAAAAATGAAGAAGTTTGGTAAGTTCTAACAGGGAATTCAGGTCTAACATTTAACCTAAATGTATTTATACTACTACTGTAAAATACTCCAGGGTTATTATCTAATGACATAAATAAATCAGTATTAGTAACTCCTGGGAGACTTCCTGTTTCAAAACTTGAATCATCCCATTTAATTTCTAAATTTGGGGGATATATAGTATTAGTATCAACCGAATAAAATTGCAATATAGGTTGCAATGCGTTTGAGGGGCTAAATTCTATAGCATCCTCCCACTTTACTACAAAACCATTATTTTCTATACTAGTAAAAGAACCTATATTTTTAGAACTTGAGTACCAAACTTTTACTATATCAGTAACAGGGGCATTTAAATCTTTTTCGGTTCTATACTCAAAAGATTGGGTAACTTCTATATTGGGATTATTAATGTCATCAGAGCCCGTATACCAAGTTCCGCCTCCAGCATAACTCCCACTATAGGAGGCTGTTACATAAGTTGGAAAACTATCAAGTTGCCATAAAGCTGCCCCTTCACTAGTAGAGCCTGAAAAATTTCTAAAATTCCAACTTGCACCATTAGTTGTAAAAGGAGAATCTAAATAAGTACCACTACCATTATTCCAAGAACCTGATATAGGATAAATTTCTAAAAAAGTATTCATCGTTATACCCTGGGCTTGAGCAATGTAGGTTCTTAAACTGCTAGAAAAGTTAGTACCACCAACTTTATTATCTATAACATCATTAATTTCATTTTGATCAAACTGTACTATAAACCTAAATACTTGAGGAACTGGGTTGATGTTAACGTTAAGATTACCTGCTTCAATAATAGCATCTATCCCAGTATTCATACTAGGGTAAAATGAATATAGAGAAGTATCTTTTGAGGGAAATAGTTTATATACTGCCATTTTAAATAGTTATTACTTTTCCTTTAATATCAGTTGTAGGAAATTTGACTTCAAAAATACTAGGATCCAAAGATGGGTAAATTATACCATTTTGATTGGCACCATTTACATCATAAGCAAACTTACTATATCCTAAATTAGTACCTGCCTTATTTGAAATTAAAATTTTATTTACAGTTTGTACTCCATTTACTCTATCTAATGTTACTTCTAAATCTTTTAATATTATAGGTTGGTTTATTTGCCAATTATCTATATTAAAATATTCAATTAAAGTATTTAAACAATTAGTTAATACTTCACTATTATTAAAATTAGGTAAAGTAATTATTTCAAATTCTATACCTATATTAATTATAAAAGCATCTCTAATATTAATAGTGTCACCAATCATTCTATATTGATTAATATAACTTTTTAAATTATTTTTTAGAGCTAAAGATGGGGTTGTAAGATTTTTAACATTATTGTAAGTTAAAGTATATAAATCTAAAGTTGTATTAGATTCATCAGCCTTAGGTTTTTGAGTATAGGCTTTAGCTATAACCCCAAATTTAGATGGCATACTTAAAGCTCTTACTAAATAATCATCAGCTGTGACATTTCTTAATTGGGAATTAAAATTAGATAAAGTATTTTGTCTAATTTCTTCTACACTATCTCCATCTTGTCCCCCTGAAGCCGCTGAAGGATTATTA
>CAACVD010000122.1_pt1 | contig 20125 bp, 36 predicted proteins | sample 2381771 | NCBI WGS metagenome assembly CAACVD01 (sample SAMEA5211965, study PRJEB30684) | marine metagenome | biome: Marine; feature: Epipelagic; material: Water | collected 2015-10-15 | depth 15 m | reverse complement strand
GTGAGAAATGTGTTAGAATTATGGGGAGTAAGACATGAAGGCTAAAAAAGCAATAACTGTGACTTTACCAGCCCCACATAAGGCTAAGATTCAATGTCCTATTTGTAAAGGAAATAAATGTGTTGTTTGTAATATGACAGGTAATTTAGCAATTGATGTTGCACCAAAGATACCAATACAAAGAGCGCATATTATCAAATATGTTGTTGATAATATACATGAAGTTGCGAGAGAAATAACTCGTAAATATGGATTAACACCAGAAATCAATACTTCCGAAGTATTAGAAGTTAATGGTTCTCAATATGAAATAGTTCAAGTATCTTCTTTAGGTGGAGCGTGTTGGGTTGTTAATTGTTTAACTGAATTAGATACACCTAGATACTTTACATCAAGGCAGGACTTAGATAAGTTTAAGCAGGGGTGGATGAATTGACAGATGAATTAGAAGTTATTGGAACTATTATCCGTGATGCCACTATGGAAGTAAAAATAAAAAGAGGCAAATATTGGAATATTGAAGTCTTGGATATTCGTTGGTTTAGAAGTAATAAACCAACAAACAAAGGTATTCGTTTGAATATGGAAGAAGCAAAAACATTATTAGATATATTAAGGAGAGATTTAGATGAAAAGAGTGAGTGAAGTTCAGGCTAAGATTAGTTTGAGAAAAGCGAATGAAGAAAGGCAATACGGGAATAATGCAGTTCCCCGATTTGGTAGTTGTGCAGGTAAGATAATTGATTTATTTGCTCAGTTTGTTGAAGATGAAATGACTGTTCCACCTAAAGGCGGAAGAGGTTGTAGAGTTCAAAAAGAACATATTGACCTTTGTTTTGGTAAGTTTTATCAGGCTATGAGAGAATTTATGGATGGTGAAAAGAATGAGTGAAAAATTCAGTAAAGGAGATTTTTTATATATGCGATTAACAACATGGCTTTTAGAAAATTTTATGGGTGTTTATGAAGACTATATTGGGAATGTCTATGAAGAACATTCCCAAGCGTGGGTAGATTACAAAAAAAGAGGTGAAGAAGAATGAATGAATATGATATGCTAGTAAATTACTTACAAGAACAACACAATGAAGTATTTCATCAATGGGCTAATATCAAAGAACAACTTGATATTTTAGAACAAGAGAAAGAACTTCAAAGAGAACAGGAAGAACTAGAAAGAAAGAAGCCACAGTTATTAGAATTGGCTAATTGGTGTGATTTAAATAAAGAATGGATGGAACAGTTATCTGGTAATTTAGACAACATTAAGGCAATTCAACTTAGTGTTGATTTAATGATAGAGGCAGTATATGACGGAAACCTAAGTAGGGTCGGAACATTCAAAACAGCAATTAAAGGTATTGCATCTAATATACCTGAACTTTATGTTGTTGGTTATCTTAAAGATGGAAAGAGAGTAATTACTCCATTTAATCATTGTTGGTATCATTCACACGGAAATGATGTTAAGTTTGATTCTAATACAGAATATGATTGGAGGGAAGAAGAATGAGTAATAAGTTATATTTGATTACAACAAACAATAAGAAGTTTGAAGAGTGGTCTAAGCAGAATAAGAAGCGTTTGAAGGGGCTTGCACTAGACCATTTTAATGCAGGTTATAATGATGTTTCTAATGGTAATTATCTAGCAAGAGCATCATTTGTATGTTATTGGGAAATTTACAATAATAACTCTCTAGCAAAGATAGCACCTGCTATTACTCAAGCATCATTTATTCACATGATGCACAGATTTATGGAAAGAGGACAACAAGAAGAAGTAATTGTTGTTCAACAACTAATGTCAAACTTCTTAAGACTTCTTCAATCTTTGAATACACCTTTAGAGGCTGAATCAGATGAAGAAGAGTGAATGGATATATTTAGCGAATGCTATGTGGACATATGCTGAAAAGCATGACGGGAAAATCAGTAGCCTGTTAAAAGAACTGGTAATAATTGGAAATAAAAATATGGAGATGATTTTAAATGAATTGGCAAACAATGGCGAGAATGTTAGAAGCGACAGACCAACTGATACCAACGCAACAAATAGCGATGATTTCACGGAGTCTTGATAACTTTGAAGATAAAGGACTAGTATTATCTATTTTAGATAAAGATGCACTACAAGCAAACAATCTAGGATTAGCAAAGGCTAAGAAATGGATGGCTAAAATCTTTGAGGTTTTTGATGATGAAATTGATGGATTAATGGCGGCTCATAATGATTTAGGAGAAGCAATTTATCATATAGATGTTTCAGCAGAAACAGATATTAATGCTGGTATTCTTTCAGTTAAGAGAGCATTAGAATCCGACTGTGGTAAAATTGATTCTGATTCTTTTAGAATGGTTGAAACCCTTATTGAGAATATGTCAGCCAATGAACGAAGATGGTTTGTTCGGTATTTGCTTAGAACTCCAAGAAACGGGATTAATCAAGGAACAGTTGCTAAGATTATTGCTAAACATTATGGAAAGAAGCAAGCAGTTGTCAAGAAACATTTGAACTTTAATTCTATTGAAGTAGTTTGTTCGCATTATGATAATAGAACAGACCCTCCGTGTAATTTAACCTATGGAAAATTCATTAAGCCGATGTTGGCGAAGGAAGTTCCGATGAATAAATGGCCTACTGATTTTGTAGTAGACTATAAATACGATGGAAACAGGTATCAAATTCATATTGATGGCGATAAAACAATGATTTTTAATCGTAAAGGTAAAATTGTAACTCATCAATTCCCCGATGTTGTTGCATTAGTTCAAGATTATGAGATTAATAATGCTATTTTAGATGGTGAAATCTACCCAATCTTAGAAAATGGCGCACCTGCCCCACATAAACAGATGGGAACAAGGGTTCATTCTAAGAATATCCAAGAGGCTATGGAAAGAGTCAAGGTAGAATGGGTTATTTTTGACTGTCTTATGCTCAATAACGAAACAGTTATGGATTTATCCTATACTGATAGATTGGAGAAGATGAAAAATCTCCCGAATCAAGCACATAGAATTACGGAAGGCGACATTATGGCCTTTTACCATGAAGCAATCAACGAAGGGTTTGAAGGAATCATCGTTAAAGATGCAAGCCAACCTTATCAATCAGGAAAACGCTCCGTTTTCTGGGCTAAATACAAACCTCCGCAGATTAATCTTGATGTTGTTATCCTTTCCGCTAAATACGGAGAAGGAAAACGGTCAAGTGTTTTCGGCACTTATGAACTAGGAGTGAAGGCTAATAATGGTTATCATTCAGTCGGTTGGTGCGGAACAGGTTTTAGTGATGCTGATTTAATCAGTTTAACTAATACACTAAGAAGAAATGTTGAATCATTTAAGGACGGTCAGTTCTTTGTTTCTCCAAAGATTGTTTTGGAAGTAAAGGCTGATTTAGTTTCAAGAGATGCAGAAGGTAATTTAGGACTAAGGTTTCCTAGATGTGTCCGTATTCGTGATGATAAGTTTGTTGCAGATATTAATACTTTAGAAGATGTGGAGAGATTAGAATGAGTAATGAAGGTGCAAATTGGAATGCTAAGTATGTAATGAACCAAAGCGGTAGAGCCTATAAGATTAGTGAATTAAGTCTTAAACAAACTAATTCATTTATTGGTGGCGCACATGGGAGAATGAAAACAGACAAGATTGTTTTAGAAGGTCTTTATCAAAGGAGAGCGCAATTGTTGGGAGAACCTTTTGAACAGGGTAAAACCCGAAGAAAGGTTTTTGAGAACCTTCAATTTAAAGAAAAGAAAATGAACTGGGAAATTCGTAATGCTGATGAAGGTGCTAGAATCAAGTCTATTGTTTTAATGGCTCTAAAACATTTAGAGAATGGTGCTGATGTTTCTTTAATTGAAGCAATTCTAAAACAAGCGAGGGATGAAGAATGATTCAACAGGGAGAAATGACTATTATTGATACTACTACATATCGTTGTATTAAAATTGATAAAGAAGGTAATGCTCACTTAAAGAATATTTTACATGAACAGGGCAGACCTAAGATTGTAAAACAAAAATACTGTCCTTATATTGTAGATGGACAGTTAATTGTTCCAGAAAAACCTAAACCAAAACCAATTCCACGAACAACTAAGATAAATGTCACACAATTAATTAAAGAAAATACGGAACTGACTATTTCAAATAGCGCAAAGTATTTTATTAGTGAGTGGGTTGAAACTGCAATTGCTAATCTCATAGCCAATGCAGAACAAAATGCTATAAATAGGGGCGACAAGCGTATTACCGCAGGTCATTTCTTTTGGCTAGAAACTAATACCGCACCTAATGGTTATTGGAAAGAACACGAAGAATATATGCAGGATTGAGGATTGATGTTTAATGATGAACAAATACAACATTGGATTGAAACTCATGGGCTTGCTACTAGTTTTACATTTGTAATCTATGGAGAGTTAAAACAACATGAAGTTGATTTACTAATTAAAGGATTAGTATTATGTCTTGATGAAATAGAAAATGGAAAAATTGCTATATTCTTTGATACAATAAATGAAGAACAAGCAGTTGCATTTAATGTATATCAAGGAACTAGTCTATCATTTGTTTTTGCAGGTGATTTTAGCGCATTTGAAGAAGAAATTAAAGTAGTGATATTAGATGGCTTAGACTATCTAAGATACAAAGTAGATTATTTAGGAACATACAGGAGTAATTCATATGTATAGTAAAGATATGTTAGCAGGTATTCTCTTAGGAGCATCTAAAGTTGATTTCAATATTGAAAGAGCGAGTGATTCTCAAATAGGATATAGAGTTAAACTTAAACTAATTATTAGGGCTGACCTTTTCTTTCTTATTGGAATACAACGCTCTTTAGAACAACACCAAATTTCTTCTAATCTAAAAGAAAAAGAAAGTAAAACAAGACCAAAGCCTATTCTTAAAATAGGTGGTATCAAAAACCTTTACAAAATAACTCAACTAGTTCCTGTATTGCCTGATGCAAAAGGCGAATGGGAAGTATTTAGAGAAGTAGTAAAATTACTTGATGAAAATAAACATAGGACTGCCGAAGGGCTAGATAGAATATTACAATTGAAAGGGGTAATTTAATGGGATTAACCACAATGAATAACGATAGAACAATACTAATAACTGGAAAACAAGGAACAGGCAAATCAACTAAAGCAAAAACATTTGTAAACAATCCTGTTGTTTTATACGCAAATGATATTGATTTTGATGTAGGTTCGTTTCCTGTGGAGCAGGGAATTATCATTGAAGATGTTCACTACAAACCAGACAAAAGCGCAATACTTGATATTATTAGAAGATATAGAGGACAAGTAGTTCTTACTTCTATTAATCAAAAAAGTGTTCCTAAAGAAATATTTGATATGTGCAAAGTAAAAAGAGCAGGTAGTAAAAACTATTTATTGGATGAAATTAAATCACTAGCACCTAATTCAGTAGCACCTCTTTCATGGGAAAGAGATACCTACAAATTAGTTTATGAGTATCTTAAACAGTCTAATAGAGAAGTAATTCGTAAATTGCTGCTTTTTAATAAGCCATCTGACACTCAAATAATTACTTGGTTGAATGAAAATATGCACCCACATAGATTACTCTTTGTTGATGGTGTGGTTAAACGAAGATGGAGTCAAAGGTATTTTTACGAAATGCTTGCATATGCACATGATGGTGGCTTTAGGGGCAGATTGGAAATGCCTACAAGAAGGAAGTATTCTAAAGTTCCTTCGCTATCAAGAAGATTAGGAGTTAAAAACCCTAATGTATTAAAACAATTATTCAGCGACCCTGAATTCAAAGAATGGTCTAAAAAGAAACTAAACAACGCTGAATGTCGTATTCTTAAAATAGGAGAAAAACGACGAAGAAAGAAAACAACACCAGTAGTTGTTGAACAAACTTCATTGGAGGATTTTATATGGTGAGTAAAGTGCTTATACCCAAAATACAAAAGATATTAGAGGGTAAAGAGTTATCTGTTAGAGAAATAATGGAACAACTAAAAAAAGAAAACAATGATAAAAAAGGCTCTAGTAAAAGAGTAACTTCCTTTACAAGTAATCAAGTGGCTCAAATTATGAGATTTAAACACTTTGAAAAAGCAGGATGGAGCAAGAAAACAAATTCAAATTTATGGAGGAATAAACATGATAACTGAAGGAATACTAGGATTTATAGGAATAATATTTTTATATGTATTCGGGCAATTTTTATTACCCGATGAACATACATCAATACAACAAGAATTAATTAAATTTGAGGAGGAATAAAAATGCTATGGACAGAAAAATACAGACCAAATAGACTAAACGAGATTATAGGACAACCGCACTTTACTATGGATGCAAAAACATGGATTGAAGAAAGAAATATGCCTAATCTTTTATTATACGGAAATCCAGGAAATGGTAAGACAGGAGCAGGATTAGTTATTGGAAAAGAAATACTTGGTGATTCTTTTAGAGATAACTTTGTAGAAGTAAATGCTTCCGATGATAGACGATTAGAGAATGTGCGAACAACTATTAAGAATATCGCACAAAGCGGAACAATTGGTGATGCTCCATTTAGAATAGTATTACTTGATGAAATGGATGGTATGACTAATGATGCTCAAAATGCACTAAAGCGCATTATGGAAAGATACGCAAGTAATGTAAGATTTATTATTACTTGTAATGATAGAAATAAAATTATCTTTGCACTTCAAAGTAGGTGTGCAAACTATCATTTCAAACCACTTTCTAATGAAGCCATGTTAGAAGTATTGACTTCAATTCTTAAGGGTGAGGAAATAACTCGTTTCTCCCAAGATGAATTAGGGTCATTTATATACTCAATGAACGGTGATATGCGTAGGGCGATTACTGAATTACAGGCGGCTAAAGCCACCAATTCAACGCTCTCAAAGCAAATAGCGATTGGTTTAACTGACTATAATAAATTACTAATTTCAATAATCAATAAAAATCACAATTCACTAAGCAGTATTCATAACCTTTTGCATGATGGTAGGACTATTAGAGAGATATGCGTAGGCTTGCACGATGCGGTTATTAATGCAGAAGATGTGGAAAATAACATTAAATTCAAAATACTAAGAACATTAGGAGAAAGCGAATGGCGTTCCAATACAATGACACCCAAATTATTAGCCTCTTGGTTAATTGGGCAGTTATTGTAGGAAAAAAAACAAAAAAAACAAAAATAAATAATGAGGTGAAAATATGGATGAAAACATGAAAAACGAAATAATTAAAGGTGCTGAAGTTATCGGACTGACGGCTGAAGAAGGAATGGCGAAGTTTGAAGAGATTTGCTCGGAAAACAACATAGAAACAACAAACCCTATTGCTAAGGGTCTTTGGAGAAACTATGTCGCTAATACACGAAGAACACAAAGTAATGACAATAATACAGAAGGAAACAGCGATGATTCTTTTTATAAGTCTGCATTTGGATTCTTTGTATCTTTGGATGCTCCAAGAGATATGATGGCCTATAACAGAATGAAGGCAAAAGAAGAGTTTATGCGTGATGAAGACAATGCCCTTGAAAAAGGAATTGTTGCAGTTGCTACACAAAACGCTTTAGGAAAGTGGGTTGTTTCCCGTTATCATAACGGTGAATACAATGAAAAGACCTTAACCACTCTTCCGTCAGGAACAGAAGAAACAGAAGATGGTCGTTTCTTTATTCCTTTGGATAACACACCCGTTTATATGAACGGTGGTAAGAACAATAACTACGGAAAGCCTCTTCCTGCTGAAACAATGCGAAGAAGTGGTGTTTTCTATGGTTCGTTGGGAACTGGTGAAATGAAGCCTTATTTCTTTTCATATAAGAATCAAGGCGGAGTAGATTTTGCACCAAACACTTTTGAATGGTGTCATTTCCTGTGTGTTCTAGGTTCAAATGGAACAGATATTTATGGTGCTAAACAATTAACTGTTGATAGTCTTACTATGAATGTTGATATGGATAAAGAGAATGACCTCTACCGTGAAATGTCAAACTTTGACTTTGAAGATTGTCTAAGAAACAACTTTAGCAGTCATTTGATTCCGTTGGTTGAAATGGAAAAGGCTCACATTAATAGACAGGCTTTGCCTTCTAAAGAGCGTTATGTCATTACAGACGGAACAGTTTGTAATATGAATATGACCCCGACTAAGAATGGTAATCGTATTATCAATCTTACTGATTTAAATGCTGAAATGAACTACGATAACGACGGTATTACTACTTGTTGGATTCCTAGCCATTTGAGTCTTGATTTCGGTATTGGTTCTACTGTTATCGTTGTTGGACGAACAAGCCAAAGAATTACTGATGAAGGTGCTGAACCCGTAACTATTAATGTTTCTGGGCTTTATTGCACAGTTAAGCATGGTTCGGCAGTTGTTGTTGAACAAGCAGTTGAAGAGGACTTTGACTGGTTTTGATTGAATAATCAATCATTGTGTAGTCGTTGGCGTTAATGACGGTCATATAGGTGCGAAGCCTATATCCCTTATGGGGGTGAAAATATGAATGATTTAAAAGGAAATAAATACTTACTAAAAAAGAATAGTTATTTGATTGATTTGGAAAAAGTTGATTTTATAACATGGAAAGAGAATGATAACGAAGAAGGAACATACTGGACTAAACTCCATATTGGCTCTAAAGAAGCCCGTTATGTATGTGAAAACTTATCACAACTAAGAGAACTAGTCATGGCTTGGTGTGAACTTAGAGGACAATATTTGTCCATAGAAGAAAATGACTTAATACAGGAATGGTGAATAACAATGGGATTAACTAGCAATACAGGAAATAAAGCCGTAGCGAATGAAACAACAAACAATCAAAGAGTTTTGTTGTTTCAAGATAAACTAAAGAAACAAACAAGCGAGAGGTTAGCAAGAAATAACCGTCTTATCTGTGGTATTTGGGGAGAACCTAAAACAGTTAAGAGTGGATTAGCACTTGATTTTCCTAATAAACAGATTTATGTTTTAGACTGGGATGATGGTTGCGAACCAACATGGCGACAAAACCATGAAATGACAGAAAGAATTACACTATGGAATCCAGAAGTAAGAAATGAAAATGGTGAATTAGATATTCAAAAGTCCGAAGCAAACTCCGAAGACTTTGTTTTGTTTGTAAAAGAAAAAATTGAACAAGGAGAAGATGTTCTCTTTGTATTTGATGGAATAGATAAATGGTTGGATTGTTGCACACTTCATGTGACTGGTAGTTCAAAGATTGGTAAACCTCAAAAAATGAAGTTTGAGTGGGGTAAAAGAAATGCTCCATTTTATTCATTGTTAATGATGTGTAAGAATCTAAATTGCGACCAAATCTACATTACGCATTCAAAGGCTGATTATGGAGCAACTGGTGAAGTAATTGGTTCTAAACCTAACTGGCATAATTGGGGAGATTATCTCCATCAAATTATTACAACCCGAAGAACACGCAAGAAGAACGATGTTGTGTATAAAGCAGAACTGTTAAGCAGTAAAACTAATACAGAACTTGTAGGAAGGTCTTGGGAATCTTTAACTGTTGGTGCAGGTAAAGTTTCTTGGACTGGTATTCCTGAATTGCGTGAGGGATTAATTTGATATTTACAACAGAAAGCGATAAACTAAGTAAAGCATTAACAAGTATTCAAGTTAAGGGTAAAGGAAGCACAAGCGGTGGTTTCGGTAATACTTCTCTTGGTTCTTATGTAATGCTTATTGTTAAGGACAATACTCTAAGTATTTGGAATGGAAATAACACTTTCTTTGTTAAACTAGATATTACATTAACTGGGGAAACAAACGAAGGCAGTTGTGTTGTTGATACAAGCACTTTACTACCATATTTGAAAACTTTTGGAGATGTGATAACTCTTAAAGTCGGTGATTTTATTTCACTTAGCGGTGAAAATAAGAAAGCATCAATTCCGATTGTTGTCAATCATCCGAGTAATGCTGCTTTAGTTAGGATTAAGAATATGCTAAACCATATTAGATATGAAATACAACCACAAACATTATTTAATTTTGGTAAATCACAATTTGAAGGTGCATTTACTTTAACACAAGCCCAACTACAATCAGCGATTAAGAGTTGTGAGTTGGTTAAGAACGGAGTTTACAAGTTTGACTACAATAATAATGTTTTAACAGTTTCTTCAAGAGAAAATGTTACAAATAAATACGAAGAAGTAATTACTCCCGTATTCCCTACGGGAGAACCTGCGACGGTTGAGTTCAGTAGTCCAGTTTATGCTTTCTTTGAGAAAGACCAAATGGTTAATGTATATATGAAAGATGAGTTCCCGCTTTTGCTAGTATCTAATGATAGAATGCTATTGAAAGCCCCGACAGTCAATGGGTGAATAAAAATGATAATTAACAAGATGAAAGATGGTAAAACTATTTACAAATCATGGAGAGAGAACAATGAAAAGAAATTTGAATTGGTTGAGTTCCAACCGTATTTTTATGTGGATGAAGAATCCCATGAACCGCCAGCGTATAATGCTTCTAAATATATTACTAGAGAGTTTAGTTATGTTCGTGGTGATTGGGTTAATCTTAATAAAAGTCCTCTAAAAAAAGTTCTTGTTGATTCAGCAAATGATATTAGAGAAGCAAAGAAGATATTTGGTAAAACCTATGAAGCAGATGTTCCTTTACACTTTAGATATTGTGTAGATGAATTACATGAAATGCCTGAATATAATATGCGTAAATGGTATTGGGATATGGAATGGCAACAAGGTGGAGAACACCACGATAAAATAACTACGATTGTTGTTTATGATAATTATGATAAAGAGTATTATCAATGGGTATGGTTTCCCGAATTTGATGAGAATTTTATGGACAATATAGAAAATTGTGATAAGAAGATTTTCTCAAGTGAAAAAGATATGATTGAATCTTTTATGACTACAATGATTGTAAAAGACCCAGATATGTTAATTGCTTGGTTTGGTAATTTCGCTGATATTCCTAAACTTTTAGAGAGAGCGTGTGCAGTAGGTTTGAATCCCTGCGTTATGTCGCCTATTGGTTATGTTAAAGGTATTAAAAAGACAAAGGAAGGATTTTCTTTTGCTTATGCTGAGAATGGATTCAGTCCTATTGAACAACCTATTGGTGGGCGAATTACGCTTTCTTTGGACTTAGCATTTGAAAGACAATGGAATGATTCTCAAAGAGGAACATTACCATCAATGGCTTTGGATTACATAGGTGAAATGGTTCTCGGTAAAAAGAAATTAGTATCGGAAAAGTTTCCAGATACAAATGAATTCTATCGTAGGGCTTGGCTAGAAGACACAGAAACTTATTTGCAGTATGCTATAAAAGATGTTGAATTAATTGTTGAGATTGATGAATTGAATTTTTGTAGCGAGGCTATTCTTTCTCTTCAAAGATTACTGAAAGCACCATTTGATGCTTGTTTTTATGCGAGCCATATGGGTTCTATTTACTTTATGCGTAATGCTTGGTGGAAAGCACCAACTGGAAGTAAAGTGGATAAAAGAGAAGAATATGAAGGGGCTATGATTTATGACCCATTAAGCGAAGGAACAAACGGATTACATTTGAATGTAGCCGCTTTTGATTTTGCTGGTCTATATCCTAGTATGATGATTGCTCGTAATATCAGTTGGGAAACAATTAGTCAAGAACCAACAGAATTTGCAGTAAATATTCTAACACCGAGAGATTTCAGCGAAACCACTAGACAACATATGTTATACTTCAAAACTGATGAACTGGGTTTATTACCAAGAGCAGTATTGGAACTCAAGGAGTTGCGAAACGAATATAAGCGTCTTATGAGAGAAGCAAGAGGAACGGGAGATTATGCAAAGTGGTATAACAATCAAATGGCCGTAAAGCGATTAATGGCTTCTTTTTACGGCATTGTTGCCTTTCAAGGATTTGGTTGGGCTAATGTTAATTTAGCAGCATCAATTACTGCAAGTGCAAGAGAAGCAATTAGATTAGCAGCATTTAAAGCAAAGGAGATGGAAGTATGAAATGTTTAGTATGTCAAACTGAATTAGTTTGTAAGTATTACAAAGGAAGAACTGTTTCAGGTAAAAAAGAAACAGCCATATATGAATGCCCTAAATGCGGTCATAAGGAGAGATTTTGATGAATAGTCATGTTAAAAGATGGATAGATGAAATAATTCTTTCTCTTAAAGTCGGAGAAGTATTTACTGCAACTGGTCTAAGAGAAAAACTCATAGAACAAAGAGGAACAACTTTTGTTTGCGATAGTAGCGCAATAGGCTGGTATGTTAAAAGAAACAAGAATGTTGAAGTAAAAGAAGAACCGAGAGGAAGAAGAGAATATTTGAGGGTTTAAAATGAGAACAAAAATAGTAACTGTTAAAGTATCATATGATACAGAAGAAACATGGGATATAACCATGCAAGAAATAAAAGAAATATTTCAAATGATGAATAACTTAAAGCGTCATGCTATCATTTTAGAAGTTGAACAAGGTGTCAATAATGATGATGGACAGAACGAATGAGTTATTAGAAGAATTGCTGGCTATGATAGCAAGAAGTAATAAGATATTGATGATGGTAAATATCGTGAACATAGCAACCATTATAACAATAATTACGGTGGTAATATGAGTAAAGAAATTAAAGAATTAAAAGAAGAGATTAAAGCATTGAAGCAACGAATTAGTGGGCTAGAAAGAGATTTGGATTATCAAGTTGAGCAGAATAGCAACAATAGTAAAGTGTTTAATGATATTAGAGATTTACAACAAGCAGTTGCGGATTTAGCGAAAGAACCCGTTGGAATGATGTTTGATTACCGAGCGTGAATAATATGAAAGTAGTTTATGGACATACCGATTCTATCTATGTGCAAATTGATTCCGTAGAAACTGCTCAAAAAGCGATTAAAGAAATTGAAACATCTGTAAGAGAACACTTTCCTAATGTAATGGGATTAGATGAACACCCAGTAGTATTAGAATTTGAAAAGTATTTTTCAGCATTAGGTGTAGGAACAACTAAGAACAGAAATGCAGGGCTAGTGTCTTGGGATGATGGAGAATGGTTAAAAGAACCAAAGTTCACTATGACTGGTTTTACTGCTAAAAGAGTGAGTGAAACTAAATTAGCCAAAGAAGTGCAAACTAATACTCTTCAAATGTGGGTTCAGCAGAAAACTCAAGCAGAAATAAACAAGTATCTTTTTGATACCTACCAATCTGTTCTTATTGGAGATATTAATTTAAACTCAATTATTAAAAGAAGCCGACTGCGCCCTGCTAGATTCACAGTAAAATGCCCCGAATGTAGAACTAAATATCATCTTAGAGAATGTTTAGAGTTAAATCATGGTGTTTGTAAAAAATGTGCAACAGAAACGAAGCATTTTACTACAATGGAAGGAAAGAAACCTACAATTGGTTCAGGTATTGCAGGAGTTTTGTATGCTTGGGAGAAAAATGATTCTAATTTTGATGACTCTTATTTATTTATTAAAGTAATACGAGCAAATGATTATTATACGCATCCTTTAACGCAAGAAAAGCGAGAAGTTGAATACATATCGGGCATAACTAATGAGGATTTCAAGGGTTGTAATCCCGATTGGAAGCACTATGCCGAACAAGTAGTGAAGAAAGCCGAACCTATTTACAAGGCTATGGGTTGGGATATATCGTCTATCCGCACAGGATATACACAACAAAGCCTTGAAGAATGGTGGTAAAAATTATGAATACCGAAGATAAATATAATGCACGAATAGCGTCAATGAAAGACTTTACTTATGATTGGTCGCCTGAAAACTATGAAGACCCGTCAAAACCAATTTTGAAGATAAGTAAATCTTCTTTGGTTAATACCTTTGGTTGGTGTCCACAAAAGTATGTCTTTTCATATATTCAAAGACTACCCCAAGACCAAACAGAAGCCATGAGAAAGGGAACAATTCTTCACAATAGCCGTGAAGATTTCTTTAATGAGTTTGATATTAAGAAAGCAGAAAAAATGAATAATTCTGAGGTTCTTGAGTATTGCACATCTCTAATGCCTGTTGATGATTACTTTGATATTTCTTTAACAGTAGCCGCATTTGAAGCACAACGATTTATTGAAGCAAGAAGCGAAGGTAGAGTAGATGAGTATTTACCAGTAATTAATGAATGTCAATTTGACTGTGAAATTACTATTCCTAGAAACGGTAGTAAAAAATATCCCTTACAAAGAGATTATGTTGTAAGATTACAAGGTATTATTGACCGAGTATTTATTGAGAACGGAAAACTTATTCCTTTTGAATATAAAACAGGCGGTTGGAAAGACGGTAAAGAATCTTCTATGCGTCAAGAAATGGCTTTTTATCAGTTGATGATTGAAAACTCTCCAGATGAAGTCCTTGAAAAACATGGTTTAACAAAGGATATGGAAGTATCTCATTGGGGTTGGTATTATCCAGCCGCTAATCATATTACTGTTGAACCAGTTAAAAAGCGTTCAATGACTGCACTAAAGGATAATATAGCAAAGTTAATTCAATCTTATGAGCAAGATAAGTTTGAGGCTAAGTTTTGGAATCAAACTTGTTCTAATTGGTGTTCTTATTATGGTATTTGCCCTGCCGCACAAGAGGATTCGTGGTTATAATGAATGAATTAATTAAAAAGAAAGTATTATCAAGAAACTGGACATTCAATGAAATATCTAATTTGAAAGAAACCATAGGTTCTCTTTCTCAAGAAATATATCTTGAATTATCTTTAGCCGAAAGGTATGAAATAATTAGAGATATTAGAATCAATGAAGGATGGGTTGGTCTTGTTTTTGAAGATGTAATGAGAGAAGCAATTATGACTACATTACAAGGCGATGTAGCAGGAATTATTAGAAATATGCTGAATACAGCAACAGTAAATTTTGGAGGGAATATCAATGAAATATCCGAGAATGGTGTGGGCGGGGAGTCAAATAAGAAACGCTCCGCAGATGCGAAGAAAAAAGATGACAACAAAGAATGATTATATTGAGTTTGTTCAATCACATAACAACAGAACAAATGTATATACAACTGTTTATGATTTTGAATACTTTACAGAAAAAATGCCAGTTGAAGCGAGTGTAATTATTGATAGAATATTTTTAGATTTTGATGCCCACGAAGAAGAATTAGAAAAAGCATGGCGTGATGTAAAACAGGTGATGGAATTGGTTATTACAAATAATTACAAACATACTTTGTTTTTCTCAGGTCGTGGATTTCATTTATTTTTGTTCGGTAAAAGAACTAAAAATATGAGAGATGTTCAAACATTTTTTAAAGAAATCAAAGAGTATTTAGTAATGAAAGTTGGTAAAGACAATACTCTTGATGAAAGAGTTGGGCAGACTACAAGATTGAGAAGAGTCCCAAATACAGTTAATATGTCTTCTTCTGATGGAGAAGGAAATGCTCGTTATTGCATACCCTTAACCATTGATGACTTATCTTTAGATATTGAAGAAATACTTACAATGGCTCTTAAGCCTCGCCATTTACCCTTCCAAAAGGGAGGCAAAAATGAGGTCTTGTTTCCCAAAGCACCCCCTATTGAGGCTATGGAGGGGTCTGTTTCTGTGCCTTCAAGCATAGGTAAATTGCCCATGTTGCCCTGTTTGCATAATGCGGTTATGGTAGAGAATCCTACGCATTTAGCGAGAGCATACCTTGTTTCTTGGTATCGGGATTTATTGTCGGGATATACAGATTTGTCTAATAACGCAGATAAGCAAAAAGTTCATCAACTAATAATTGAAGAATTAGAAAGAGTCTTTGCTGATTCCGATTCAGTATGGCTTGATTGGGATAAGAATGAAACACAAAAGCATTCTCGTTTTACAGTATATAATAACTACAATACGCCTCATTGTGATAGGCTCATTAGTGAAGGATTTTGTGTAGGTAAATGTTGGAGGTATTCAAATGCTAATAATTGATTCAAGAGAAAACTCAAAACTTTCTAAACTCGTTGTGCAAAAAGCAAAAGCACTTAAAATTGAACATGAAGTTAAGTGGCTTGAAATAGGCGATTATGTTTTTGATGATGTGTGTTTTGAAGCCAAATCAGCAACCGACTTTTTAGGCTCAGTATTGTCTAAAAGACTATGGACTCAAATAGATAATATGGATAGACATTATCAAACAAATGTTGTCATTATTTATGGCGATATGCAAGAAGCAATTATGAATGTAATTGAACACTCTCCCAGTAATATGCCGATAGGAACAAGAAGCATTAGGCTGAATAATAAGTTCTTAGGAGCAATAGGGAGAATTGTCTTAGATACTGATGTGAAACCCTTTTGGGTTCAAACAGAAGAAGAGGCATCATTGATTATAACAGCGATAAGTAAAATGAAACCATTAACAAGAGAAACAATAGCACCACAGATATTTAAAAGAATAACAACAGATGATATGAGAATTGACCTATTAAGTAGTGTCAAAGGAGTATCAACTAAAAAAGCAAAACAATTAATAAAACAATTCGGCTCTATTATGGAAATTGGTGAGTGTTCAGCATTTGAATTACAAGCCATAGAAGGTATCGGAGAAACCTTAGCCAAAAGAATAATCTCCACATTAAACTCGGAAGAGAAGGTGAAAATATGAATAACGATGAATTTAACGAAGACCTCTATGATGGAGATATTGAAGACGAATATATGGACGCATTGGAAGAAAATGCAATTGCGTTTAGTGAAGCCCTACCTGCAATTGTAAGGGAGTTTCAAGCATCAGCAGTAGAAGTATCACACTATAATGATATTCCTGCCGCTATTTCTTTCTTTAATCTCTTAGGACAGATAACAAAAGACTTTATTAGAATACCAAACGGAAGAAGCATTGAAGACTCAAGAGTGCATTTTTGTTGGGTTCAAACTAGCGGAACGGGAAAATCAACATTATGGAATTTTGTTGGGCCAGTTGCTAATAAAACATTTGAATTAATTAATGCGAAGGGAACACACCCTTCTTTGCATACTAATTCAGATAATGAGTATGTTGATGATATTATGGCAAGAAATTTTGATACTTTCGGAGTAACTGATTATACTGATTCTGTATTAATCGGTGGTTGGGGAGAAGAAAAAGTAATGGAAACAAACCCTGATACTTTTGAAGAAAAGTGGACTGGGGATATGAAACCAAAAAGAAACGCTGGTTTGTTAGAAGGAAGTGGATTAGCACATTGGGATGAGTTTGAATATTCTGGTATCTTTAAACAAAGTCAGCATCAAGATAAAGCAATTGTTTATCTAAATACTTTAATGAATACTCTTGCAGGAGAATCTTGGAAAATATCAAAGGCTCTAAGTTCCTATGATAACAAGATTATGGAATGTTTTTGTGAGCGTTCAGTAATTGCTATGACTTATCCTCCAAATAATCTAAATGAAGTTATGGCTGAAAAAGGTGTGCTTCAAAGAATGCTTTTGTATGTTTGGGAAGTTCCTAAGTTTATTCAGCATAAGATGAGATTGGAACAGATTGATAAGGCAGGAACATTAGAAGAAGTTAATCAACCAGTTGATAGATTCGCAAATGCTCTATTCAAGATTTATGAATTAGTTGAAGAACGATTTAACGAAGTTGGCGGTAATGCTCTTAATGTTATGTCCTATTCACCTGATTTCAATGATGTATTGAAATTAGAATATCAAAACATGAACAACTATCTTTGGAATACAAGAGGCGAGGTTGCGGAAATTGCATCAAATTTTACTACCCGTTTGCTTAAAATTCTAATTAAAATGTCTGTTCTTTGTAGCGTTGCTTCTGCTCCATCAATCAAAGATAAAAGCCAAAGATTCAATGTTTCGGGGCATAATGTTCGCCAAGCGGCAACTATTGTCCGACAATGTTATATGACATTGGTTGATTGGCTAGAGCGAAGCCTACGGGTGAAGCGACATAGTATTGCTGAAAACTCGCTTGAATCAGTCTTTATTAATGTTTACAAGAACATGGAGAAAGATGAAGAAGGATATGTCAATAAGTCATTATATTTTAAAGCAATTAAAGACAAGGCAAAGAAATCTCAAGCGCAGATATACAGACATTTTGAAAATGTAAAACATAGATTTGAAGAAATGTATATTAGTCGTTCAAAATATATTAGATTAGCAAAAGGTGATGAAGAATGAAATGGGAAAACACATATTTAGTTTTTGAAGTAAGTAAAGGGCCAAAAGTAATTATTGATACATTAAATACTTATGGTGATGATGGTTGGGAATGTTGTTCACAACTTATTGTAGCAAATAAACAGATTGTTTGTTTCTTAAAGAGAAGAACTGACATGGAAGAAGAACCTAAAATTAACAAAGAAGAAGAAAAGATTTCTAAACTTTGGTCTAATGCAGGGGAATAAGAATGTCAATTTTAGCGATTGACATTGAAACCAAAAATATGTCTTATGACATTGGTGGATTTGGAAATACTCATATGTTTCAAGTATCAACTGTTGCTACTTGGGATGGAAATAACGGCACAGTTTATGTAGATGAACCCGTTAATTCTTTTGCTAAAAGCGGTCATGTTGTTAAATCACTTAGAGAACTCAAGTATGATTTAGACGACCACTTTCAAAAGGGAGGACTTCTTTTAGGCCATAATATCGCTGCTTTTGATTTACCTATTCTAAGAGATTCTATGGATATTTTTTGCATTAATAAATACATTAGTGAAAAACAATACATAGATACATCTAAAGTATTGCTAAAAGAACATGGCGAAAGATTCCAACTTAAAAACTTAGTTAAATGCACAATGAATGATGCTAAGTTGATGGATAGTGCTGATGCACCTAAATTATGGAAAATGGGTAAGTTTGATGAAGTAGTTGATTATTGTATGAAAGACACGCAATTAGTCTATGACTTATGGCAATATGGACAGAATAATGGAATAGTAAAAGCCTTTTCTATGGAAAAGGGAGAACATTTAGATTTGGAGGTGAAATGGTAATGACTGGTTGGGAATGGTTCGGCTTGTTTATGTTTCTCGTCATCTTAATGCTTCTATTTTTTGCTGCTTTCGGTGGAACTTCGGTTACAGATGAAAGTGTTGAAGAATACATGAAGCGTTTAATGGGCGAAGATAAAAACATTAAGTGATGGCATGGGATTAAAACAAAAATGTGTCTACTGTAATGAATTTACAGTAGCAAAAAGACTATTAGGCTTTTATGTGGGTTCTACCGAGCAAGTAAAATTGTGGGAATGTAGGTCTTGTAAAGGCATATGGTCTGAAAAGACTGTTGGGGGGCAATAGCCCCTCAACTTTTTTTTTGGTTTTTTGACCCTGAGTGGAAATTTGTTCGGCCAAATCAGGTTCTTCTGACTAATATGCAACAAACATCAGAAGGCTGTGCAGAACCATTAGAAATATTTGAAGGAGAAAGATTTCCAAAATCACTACCTGTCCAAGATAACGCCATTATAAATTGTCCTACTGTTCCAGTCCCATTAGAAACAATAGGTAATTGAATTCTATAATTGCTCCCTCCTTTTGATGGTTGGGAATTCATAAATATTCTAACATCATTACCATTAACTAAGTTATTTGGGTCTATGATTGCGTGAATGTTAAGTGTTTGAATACCACTAAGACTTCCTGCTTGAGCCAAAGCACAGTCAAAAACAATTTCAAAATCACCACTAGCAGGAATAATTACAACTCCATCTATTGCTCCAACTAAATTAGGTAATCCAGCATATTGAGAATCGGTAGCAATATAATCATCAACAGGAACATTATTCCAAAGTGTTACTCCATCATTATAGAATTGTCCGTTTGTATGGTCTATTACTGTTATATCACAACTTGCTAAATTAGCGTTCTGATTAAATAGAGATGATGAAACAGCCGTTTTAATCTGATTAGCGATACCACTACCGCCTCCACCACCGCCACCGCCACCTAAACGCTTCTTTTTAGCCTTTAAGCCTTTAGTAACGAGAAACAAAGGATTATCCATTTAATCACCCGATAACTTCCCAGTTTCTATCTTCAGTATAAATAACTGTTTTACCATTTCCTGCTGCTATTGATA
>CAACVD010000458.1_pt1 | contig 20153 bp, 25 predicted proteins | sample 2381771 | NCBI WGS metagenome assembly CAACVD01 (sample SAMEA5211965, study PRJEB30684) | marine metagenome | biome: Marine; feature: Epipelagic; material: Water | collected 2015-10-15 | depth 15 m | reverse complement strand
AGCCGTGTGGGCGTCGCAAGGGTGAAAAACGGGGTACTCCATATTGTCGCCCCTCCAAACGTGTCAGTTCTAAAACTCCCAAAACCTCGGGAGAAATGACAGCCGCAGAAAAACGTAGTAGAATATCACAGAAGAAGCGTCTTGGTCAGCCAGCAGGTAAACCAAGGCGTGTAAAAGCAGTAAGAAGGAAAAAGAAATGAGCCGTAAAGATGTCACCGGAGACGGTGTTTATACACAAAAAGATTTGCTTGTAGAGCGTGGTGTTCTTAAAAAAAAGGACGACAAGATTGTAAAAGCAAAAGAAGGTAAGTTTATGTGTTCTCCTCGTAAGTTAGAGGCTGGCGCAATGGATATGCCAACAAGAGGAAAATAAGTTGCGTAAACTCATAGAGAAGTGGGTTTACAACGATTTAAGTGTGGTTGACCCAGATGTAGGATATGCGCCTTGTCCTTTTGCAAAGAAGGCACTAAAAGAGGGTAAGCTACAAATTATTGAATGCCAAGGTAGACATGATCTGTGGCAAACGGTAGCTAAAAAATGCAAAAGGTTTAATAAAAAACACTCTGTTGTAATTTGTTTGGAAGAGGAACCAAGTCAGACATACGAAGAAGTAGAAGCTGCTTGTATAGCCATGAACAAATGGTTTGCCGCCAACAAAAAAGATTTGTGGTTACTGGCTTTTCAAACGGACTTTACAATGGTGTTTATACAAAGATTGTCAGAGCTTGATGATGCAAGTAGAATACTTGAAAGAACAGGGTACTATGAGACCTACAATACGGAAGACTACATTAATTTAATACTAGACAGAAGAAAGGTAAGAGAAAATGCCAGCTAATAAAAAAACTTCTACAAAAAAAATGCGCGGTGGCGGTGCTATGAAGTCACCCGTGAAAAAAATGATGCGCGGCGGCAAGGTTGTGGCTAAGAAAATGCGCGGCGGCGGTGCTATGAAATCACCCGTGAAAAAAATGATGCGCGGTGGTAAAGTTAGGATGAAGTAAATGGCAACTTCAGGCTCAACAGACTTTGATCTCGACGTAGCCGAGATCATAGAAGAAGCATACGAGCGGTGTGGAGTTGAGGTGCGTACAGCATACGATGCAAAAACAGCGCGTCGGTCTATGAATTTAATGTTCGCCGACTGGGCTAACCGTGGGTTAAACTTATGGACAGTGAATCAAGCAACACAGGCTCTGACTCAAGGCACCGCTACTTATACATTTAACGCTAACTACACCGATTTGCTGGATGTGGTTTTGCGGCGCAGTGGTGTAGATTACGAATTAAGCCGCATGTCTCGGTCAGAGTACTTAACGCTACCCAACAAAACAACACAGGGTCGTCCTAGCCAGTACTTCTATGATCGTCAGGTCACGCCACAAATAACCCTGTGGGCAACACCAGAAAATTCAACAGACACTTTAGTATATTACTTTGTGAAGCGTATTGAAGACGCGGACACTTTAGTTAATACAACTGACGCTCCTTTTAGATTTTTGCCTTGCATGGTAGCTGGCTTGGCATACTACCTATCTGTAAAAAGAGCACCAGAGCGTGTGCAGTTGCTGAAGTCTATATATGAGGAAGAGTTCCAACGTGCGGCAGACGAAGACGAAGATCGAGTATCCTTAAAGCTTCAGCCAAATATTCAGTATCTGAGGGTTAACTGATGGCGCGATACGCTTCAGGTAAAAAGGCTTGGGGCTACTCAGATAGATCCGGGTTTCGGTATCGTCTGGCTGAAATGGTTACTGAGTGGAATGGCGCGAAGGTAGGGCCAGACGAATATGAACCAAAACACCCACAACTAGAGCCAAAAAGAACGGGCGCTGACCCACAGGCTTTACATCAGCCACGCCCCGATCAACGGACTGAGAATGCGGTTGAGAAGTTGTTGCCACTGAATCCATTTCAAACAGGCGCTGCTGCATCAACAATAGTTACGGTAATAGAACCTGCACATGGCAGATCCACGTCTGATGTGGTTAGATTCCGATCTGTCGAGACTTTTGATGGTATTGCAGAAACCACGTTAGAGGCTGCTGCCGGGTATACAATTACCGTGATTGATGTTAATACTTACACTATTACAGTAACCGACACCGCTACAATTGGTAACCAACGTGGTGGCGGTAACCGTGCAACGGCAGGTCCTGTGACATTGGTGACGTAAATGAGTTTTACATACGGTGAATTAAAAACAGCTATTCAGGATTTTTCGGAGAACACGGAAACATCCTTCGTAACGAACCTGCCTGTGTTTATACGCAGCGCAGAGGATCGGATATTTACACTTGTTGACTTAGAGTTATTTCGTAAGAACGTCACCTCGACTTTAACTATCGGGGACCCATACTTAACCGTGCCAAGTGATTATCTAGCATCTTTTTCCCTGCAAATAACAACAGCGGGGAGCAAGGCATTCTTAGAATTTAAGGATGTTAATTTTGTTCAGCAGTATGCGATAGATACGAATGCCAACGGTACGCCAAAATATTACGGTGTTTTTGATGTAGACAACTTCATACTTAGCCCGACACCAGACGCAGCCTACACAGTCGAACTTCATTATTATTACAGGTCAGCAAGCATCACTGCTGGAGCGGATAGTGGTACAACTTGGCTCAGTACAAACGCCCCTAATACTCTTCTTTATGGGTCTCTTGTTGAAGCGTATACTTATATGAAGGGTGAGGCGGACATGATGCAACTGTACGAACAACGGTTTGCACAGGAAATACAAAGACTGAAAGATTTGGCTGAAGCTAGAGAGAATAGTGATGCCTACAGGAGAGGTCTACCTGATAGGCCACGCACTTAACTAGGAGTAAAGAACGATGGCAACATCAAACGCAGCAACCACTTACCTTGAAAATAAAATACTTAGTTTTATTTTCAAGAACAATGCGGGGTCTTTTTCAACACCCGGTGATAGTATTTATGTAGGGCTAGCAACTGCTGTTGCTGACGCAGAGGCAGGATCTTTGACTGAAGCCACCTTTGGCTCATACGCGAGGCAGCAAGTTGCCGCAGCTAATTGGACCCTTGCATCTGGTGGGACAGACACACAGACAGTAACGAATTCAGGAAACATAGAGTTTCCAGCTTCGACTGGTACTAGCAATACTATAACTCATGCTTTTATTGTGGATGCCTCTTCTTCTGGGAACATTTTATTTGTAGGAGCTTTAGACGCTAACAAAACTGTAGAAACGGGAGATATTTTTAGAATTAATGCGAGTAATCTGACCATTGAGTTGAAGTAATGGCCCTCGTACTTAAAGATCGTGTAAAAGAAACAACAACCACGACAGGCACAGGCACATACACATTAGCTGGTGCGGTTACTGGTTTTGAAACATTTGGCGAAATAGGTAATGGTAATACTACCTACTATACCTGCACAGATGGCACAGATTTTGAAACAGGCATTGGTACATATACTTCTTCTGGAACAACTTTAGCTCGTACAACTATATTACAGTCTAGTAATTCTGACAGTGCTGTTAACTGGTCTTCTGGGACACGGACAATTTTCTGTACACTGCCAGCAGAAAAAATGGTGTTTCAAGATGCAGGTGGTGATGTATCCATAGACAGTGGCACAATCGACGGCGTAACTCTTGGCACCAACTCCGCTGTGACTGAGGCTCAGATTGACAACATCAACATTAATGGAAACTCAATCACAAGCACTAACAGTAACGGGAATATTACCATTGACCCTAACGGCACGGGCAATGTGTCTATTGGTAATTTTACATTTGATGCAGACCAAACGGTAGGTTCTGGACAAAATGATTTTGTTCTGACCTACGATAATAGCACTGGCACAATAGGCTTAGAGGCTGCTACTGACTCATCAGCATTAGCATTAGTATTTGCAATAGCATTAGGATAGTACAATGGCAAACGCATTTTTATCAGAAACAGATACAGCCATAGGAACATCATCAGCGAGTGTGTTGACTTGTGGCGCATCAACAGAAACCACTGTAATCGGCATGAGCATTGCTAACATCGTTACTAGCCAGATTTTAGTAGACGTGCAGCTTGATGCATCTGGGCGTACAAGCGGTGCAGAGGACAGCGTATACCTTGTAAAAAGCGCACCAGTTCCTGTTGGCGGCAGTTTGGTTGTTGTTGGTGGTGATCAAAAAGTTGTGATGGAACCGGGTGATGTTATAAAAGTTACATCAGACACAGCGTCATCAGCCGACGTAGTTATTAGCCACCTTGATATTACATAAGGATTAGACGATGGCTTATTTAGGCATAACACCTGCGCCAATTGCTGAAAATTATGAGGGTCTTTCGAGGGCGTGGATAAACTTTGACGCAGAAGCAACAGGTGCAGTTGCTGATTATGACCGTGATTCATTTAATATAAGCGTGACTGTAGATAATGGCACAGGCAATCATACGTTAGGATTTGTCAGTAATATGGAAAATGCTAATTACTGTGTTGTCTCTGGTGGACACACAACTAATACTATTTCTTTTGCCGCACAACATACTCAGGTTGCAGGCTTAACCACATCAACATTTAGAAATTTATGCAATAATTCATCTGGCAATGCCAATGACTGGACTTTAAGTACAGCAGTAGTACACGGAGACCTTGCCTAATGAACATACCAGACTTTAAAGGCACTCACCTGATTACTCGTCTGTACTGGGCAAAAGAAAACCTAGAGCCTGTGCAAACAGACTACCGTGTGGTGTACGAGGACAGCGTGGATGAATGCGCCAAGATACTGGTGCCGGATTTAAATTGGATGGCGTGTGCGCTTCAAGGCGGAATATTACCGCCCGTCTGGGTCTACTGGGAACTGGCAAAGGACGAAGCGCAGCCCGACTTCAAGAAGCACACTCGTGGTTACTTGCTGCATGAGACTGAACCAATGCCAGCGATGACTGAAGAAGAAGCAATTGAATACCTAATTCAACAGATTTTGCCGCAGCGCATCTGGCAGAACTGGAATAGCGGCAACAAGCCAAAAATGGTAATATGCAAAAAACAACAATTACCGCAGACTAGAGAATTGCGCAATGCTTGGCGCATATCTGATGAATTAGTTGCATAGGAAAATCCAATGGCTGTAACAACATACATTGTTGATAAAGATGGCAATCAGATTGATGCCGCGACTGCAACTGTTCCTATTAATAGAGACTTTCGGGGTGCTTGGTTACTGTCTGGCACTGTGATTAGTGAAGATTTAACCGTAGCAAAAGAAATCTTTGCTAACAAAATTCGTGAGGTTCGTGTCCCATTGCTTGCTGTTTTGGATGCGGATTATATGAAAGCACTGGAAAGCAATGCTGACACCACGCAGATTATTGCAGACAAGCAAGCACTGCGTGATGCCCCTACCGCTGGCAATAGCGCAACGACTATTGCTGAGTTAAAGGCTGCTTGGCCTAATTGTTGTGGTGATAGCCCATACGCATAAGGATAAAAAATGGCATACATAGGTAAATCCCCAACCGGCACTGGCATAAGGTCACGCTATTACTACACAGCTACTGGCGGTGAGACATCGCTGTCTGGTGCTGATGACAACGGCCTGACCCTAGTATTTAGCGATGGCAAGTATGTAGATGTGTCACTGAACGGTTTAGCCTTGATTGCTGGAACTGCATACAACACTAATACAGCCAATACTATTTCTGGTTTATCAGCTCTTTCTGCAAGTGATGTTGTAGAGATTGTTGTGTATGACATCTTTACTGTGGCTGACACTGTGTCTGCTGCAAATGGCGGCACGTTTAGCGGTAACGTGGTTATGAGCAGTGGCGGTTCAGAGGTTGCACGGTTTGATTCTTCTGGCTTGTCGTTCGACACTGGTTCAAATCACTTAGACGATTACGAAGAAGGCACTTGGACACCAACCGCTGAAACAAACTCTGGAACTGCCGCCTCGATTGGCACCGCATCTGGTATTTATACAAAAGTTGGAAGATTGATTACAGTTATTGGTTTAGCTACTAACATAACGCCCGGCGGAACCAGTACAAGTCAGTTGAGGATAGGTGGGCTACCGTTTACTCCAGCAAATAAAAACTCAAATGGTAGTGCGATTTGGCGAGACATAAGTTTTCAAGGTTCATCTAATAGATTTTATTTTGCGCCAAGAGCAAGAACGGCTGGATATATAGATTTCCAACAGGTTGGTGAAAATACCACTTCTACTTTAATAGACCACGGTGACTTAGATGCTGGTAACACGTCTGACATAGAATTTACTGTAACTTATATGGTTTAATATTAACTCACTGCGTATGCTTTGGGTTGGACAGTCCAGCCAAGAGGAGACTAAAATGGCGTTAACCGAAGAGGCAATTAACGACAAAATTGAAGTTGTGAACAAAGGCGCTTATTCGGTTGTGCAAGTTCGCACAGCCACTGTCATCAAGCGTGATGGAGTTGAAATTAGTCGTGCTTTTCACCGCACCACGATTAATCCGAATGCAGATTTAACTGCTTTGGACGCAGATGTTTCTGCTGTTTGTACTGTAGTTTTCACAGATGCTTGTAAAGCTGCTTATTCAACTGCAATTAATGAATAAATGGAAACAGTTATTATGCACAAATATAAATGTAAGTCTTGTGGCGCTGAGTTTGAATTAGATGAAGTAGAACACATGTGTTTAAATTGTGATGCTGCTGGGAATTATCAAAAAATTTCAGTACAGAGTGACAGCACACCACCGGATAGCAAAAAACGTGATGTTTCAGCGCGGCTCAATTATTTAACAATGTAACCCACAATGCCAGAATAAGGACACACTGATTAATGTTTGGCTCACTTGCAATATCTGAAAGAGCTATATCAGATCAACCAATAATTCAAGTTGGATCAGCTTCTTTATCGGCAAACTTTACACAAACAACAGATGCGATTGCAATAGTCTCTGGCGTTTTAGAACTAAGTGGTACATCTTCTAAAGTAACAGTTGGTGTTGGCATTTTAGTTGGTGCCACCAGTATGTCTGGTGACTTTACGCAAACAACCGCAAGTAATATAGTTTTGCAAGGAGTTTCTAATTTTTCTTTTGACTTTACGCAAACATCAAACGCAAATGTCACATTTGTTACTGGATCTACGCAGACAGCTTCTTTTACACAAACTTCTAGCGGAATATTAATACTTCCCGCAAGTGCGTCAGCTAGTGCTAACTTTACGCAAACGTCAAATGCTATCCTTACTTTGTCAGGTGTTTTGAGCGTGGATGCTAACTTCACGCAAACAACCGCAAGTAATATAGTTTTGCAAGGAGTTTCAACACAAAACTTTAGTTTTACGCAAACAACCGCAAGTTCTCTTATAATTATTGCAAGCCCAAATGACTTTGTTTTTTCATTCACAAAAAGCGCGAATGGAGATATATTATGGACCGCGATAAACTCTAACGTAATTGTTGAGAGTTGGTCTAATATCACTCATACAGGAGATATTTGGACAACTCTTAATGCTGGTGTCACCTCTGAAACTTGGTCTCCGATTACTCATACAGGCGACACATGGACAGATATCAATGCTGGTGGTACAATAGAAAATTGGACACAAAAGGTGGTTTAAATGGCGTCTACCTACACAGAAAACACAGGCATAGAAAAACCCGGTGCTGGTGAGCAGGCGGGTGCTTGGGGTACTACAACTAATAGTAACTTTGATATCATAGACCGCGCGTTACACGGTCAGTTATCTTTGACAATAACAGGGGACACCGATCTTACAACAAATGATGGTTCTAATAGCAACGGTGTAAACCCTGTCGTGTTTTTAACAGGAACTCCGTCTAGCGCGTTTGAGCTTCGTATTGATCCAACTGATCAAAAAAAGCATTACACCATTAAAAATTCAACAGGGCAAACATGTACTGTTGTTTACAAGGGCCTTACTGCTTCAGGATCTAATTCCGTTGAAATAATAGACGGACAAACCAAAGCTGTTTCAGGAGATGGTGGCGGCGGTAGCGGCATTATTACTGAACTATTTCAAAAAACATCAGAACTAAATGATCTAACAAATGTTAATGTAACCAGCCCTGCTGATGGCACTGTCATTGAGTATAACAGCACGTCTGGAAACTATGAAAAATCTGGCGTGTTAAGTGTTCGCGGCACATCAGGAATTATTGTTTCCGGCGGCAATAGCGGCGTTACAGAAACTGGTCAATTGTTCATTGAGGATAATGGCAACTGCGCGTTTTACTTGGCTTCACCCAACACCAGCGGTGGGTTCATTAATTTTGCTGACCCAGAAGATGATAATGTTGGTCAAATTAAATATGACCACTCTAATAATACAATGTCATTTGGCACAAATGGAAGTGATTGCTTTAGCCTTAGCAGTGCTGGAAGGCCCACTTTTGATGCTGGCTCAAGCACTGGCACCAACGCCACATTCACCACAACTGGTAATGCTAGCAATATTGATTTTGTAACCTCTGCTGGGACAGTTAGGCTTCGTAACGAAAGCACACGGCTTGAACTTTTTGGCGATGTAAATTCTGGTGGCTCTACTACAGCGGACAGTGAGGTTCGTTTTTTCCCGAGAGGCACATCTGGGGCTACATTTAGAATATTGGGCGATGGCGATATTAAAGCTGATGCTGGGTTTGGTTCAACTACGAGCGTTTATTTGCCAAGAGCTTGGATACATTACAACCACGCTACAAATACTTTGGCGGGGTCTGGCAACGTAAGTTCTGTTTCAGATGACTCAACTGGTCACATCACGGTTAATTTTACAACCAACATGCCTGACAATCACTATGTTGTAATGGGTACCGCCAGCGACACCAGCACGTTTAACAATACCATTCTTGTTCCCTCAAACTTGGCGAACGGCAGCGTCCAAGTTCAAATGTTAAACTTGTCCGGAACTGCGGTGGATAGAGAAAACGTAATGATTGCATTTTTGAGGTAAAAAATGGCTAAAATTATTTACACAAATGATAACGGAAATATGGTGGTTATTACCCCAGTTTCTACAGAGCTTACTGTTGAAGAAATAGCTGCAAAAGATGTTCCTGCTGGCAAGTCATATACTATTGTAGAAGATTCTCAAGTGCCTACTGACCGCTCATTTAGAGACGCTTGGGCATTGTCGGATGGTTCTATTCAAGTTGAGATGACAAAGGCCAAAGATTTGATGCGTGATAAAATTAGGGAAGTGCGTAAAGATTTGCTTGCATCTGAAGATGTTACATTTATGAGAGCTGTTGAAACTGCTGATGCTGATGCACAAGCTGCATCTGCTGCGCGTAAACAGGCTTTAAGAGATGCGCCTTTAGCTTCTGCAATATCAAATGCTTCAGATGTTACCGCGCTAAAAGCTGCTTGGGACACTTCGTTGCTTGGGGCTAACCCTTATAGTTAAAGGAATACTGCTTTGCCTTTATCTAAATTACAGTTTAGGCCCGGAATAGTAAGTGACCTTACGTCTTATTCACAAGAAGGCGGATGGCGAGATGGCGACAAAATTCGTTTTCGTCTTGGGTATCCAGAAAAAATAGGCGGCTGGTCAAAAAACTCAGAAAACACATATCTTGGATCTGCTCGAGCATTGCATAATTGGATTGCTTTAGATGGATCAAACTATGTAGGTGTTGGAACTCATTTAAAATATTACCTTGAAGAAGGTGGGTCTTTTATTGATATTACACCCATTCGTGAAACCACTGCTGCTGGTGATGTAACTTTTTCCGCCACCAATGGAAGTACAACAATAACAGTAACTGATACTTCACACGGCGCTCAACAAAATGATTTTGTAACGTATTCTGGGGCGGTAAGTCTTGGTGGAGTAATCACGGCAGATGTTTTAAATCAAGAATATCAAATAATTCGCGTTATCGACGCCAATATTTACGAAATAACTTCTAGTGTTGCAGCTAATTCTAGTGATTCAGGAAATGGTGGCAGTTCCGTTGTTGGTGCGTATCAGGTTAATGTTGGTTTAGACACAAGCGTCGGCGGGACTGGGTGGGGCGCTGGCTTGTATGGTGGTCTGACAAACACAGGGGCTTTGCAAACAACTTTAAACGAAGGTGGTACACTTAGTAGTGTAGACACTACAGTCACTGTCACAAGCGCGACCGGAATTGCTATAAACGATATTATTTTAGTTGGTGATCCAACGGCTGTTCCTGTCAACCTTGAGTTCATGTTTGTAACGGGGATTTCTACCAACGATCTGACAGTGGTAAGAGGACATGCTGGTGGTGGCGCGTCGAGCAACACAGTTGATTCAAATTCTAGTGTTGCGGCAAAAACTCACCCTGACGGGTCAACAGTAACTTTGATTAAGGGCAATTCAAATTCGGATAATGATTATTTCGGTTGGGGCAACGCGGCTTCTGGCGGAATAACACCTACAACTCAAATTAGACTATGGACTCACGATAACTTTGGTGAGGACATTTTAATCAACCCAAAAAACTCAAATATATATTATTGGGACAAATCCAATGGCACAGACACAAGAGCTATTGAGCTAAAAGATTTATCTGGAACAAAAACAAGCGTTCCTCAAAAATGCCGTCAAATAATGGTCTCCGACAGAGACAGGCATGTAATCGCATTTGGCGCGGACAATATTAACGCAAGCTCCTCTGGGGTAGAGGGAGACGGTGTACAAGATCCTTTACTAATACGTTTTTCCAGTCAGGAAAACCCTATTGACTGGTATCCAGCCGCAACAAACACTGCTGGTGATTTGCGGTTAGGGGCTGGATCAGAGTTTATAACTGCCATAGAAACTAAAAGAGAAATATTAGTTTGGACTGACACAGCCTTAACTTCTATGCGTTTTATTGGTCCACCTTTTACTTTTGGCTTACAGCAACTTTCTACAAATATAACAATCGCAGGCTCTAACTCCGTAGTCTCTACGGAAGACTTTGTTTTTTGGATGGGCATAGATAATTTTTATGTCCACGCAGGTCAAACTTCTCAACTTCCTTGCACTGTAAAAGACCATGTGTTTCGAGATATAAATCTCGAACAAATAGAAAAAGTTTATGCTGGGGTAAATTCAGAGTTTGGTGAAGTTATGTGGCTGTACCCGTCTGCCAATTCTGCGGACAATGACAGGTATGTCATTTACAACTATCTAGACAAAATTTGGTATTACGGAACATTGTCAAGAAGTGCTTGGTTAGACCGTGGCACAAGAACACTGCCAATAGCCGCAGAGGGCGGATATCTATATAATCATGAAACTGGCTTTGATGACGATGGCTCTGCTATGACTTCTTACATTGAATCAGGTGTTATGGATATCCAAGACGGTGACCACTTTTTATACATAAGAAGAATAGTTCCAGACATAACTTTTGTTGGTTCTTCTGATGGGAGCAGCCCATCGGCAACACTTACGATAAAAGCTAGAAATTTTCCGGGTAAAAATTTTAATAGCACAGGCTCTGGGTCCGTATCTAGAACACAGGTCACACCTGTGGAAGAATACACAGATCAAGTCGATGCAAGAATTCGCGGTCGCTCCTTTGCTTTTCGTGTAGAATCTTCTGCATTAGGTTCGAAGTGGAAACTTGGGAGTCCACGAGTAGACATAAGACCGGATGGTAGGCGCTGATGGCTAGTGTTCAAATTCCATCGCCAAAACTACCAGAAGCTCCACAAGAATATTCTGCAAGCTATATGCAAGATCTTGTTAGAGCGCTAGAGGTATTTATTGAACAGGAACGCAACCCCGGTGAGTTGCGCGGCACAAAAATAACATTAACTGACCTGCCTACAAGCGCCACTGGACTTGAGACAGGAGCACTGTATAATGACAGTGGTACAGTAAAGGTAGCATAATGGCGAATATCTTTAAAAAAATCGGCAAGTCGCTAAAAAAGGCCGCTCCGCTTATTGGGGCTGGTCTTGGTTTTTATTTTGGTGGCGGTGCTGGTTTAGGTACAGCTCTTGGCGCTGGTATTGGCAGTCTAGCCGCAGGCGGCGACATTGAAGACGCACTTATGGCTGGTGCATTAGGCTATGGCGCTGGATCCTTGGCTCAAGGTTATCTCCCATCAGCAGGGCAGGCTGCAACAAAAGGTATATTTATGCCGTCAGCAGGCGCACAGGCTGTTTCTAATACAGCAGCTACACAGGTAGCTGATATTGGTATCGGAAGTCAGGTTCCTATTACAGATTTAACTAAAGACACTAGTATCCTTGGCGGCATTGGAAACTTTATGGCTGATAACAAACTGCTCACGGCAGGTCTTGGGCTAGGCGCTCTCGGTATGCTAGCAGGTGGCGAAGAAGAAGAGCAGCAAGGCTTCCGTTACCCAGACACAGGTCCGGGCAGGGCTTACGAAACCAAGGTTAAAGGTCCGATTACCGGAACGACTTACAACCTTGCAAACGAAGACGAAGTCGAAGCCTACAATGATGAATTGTTAATGCTTCGTGAAAAAGACTTTAGGTATAAAGATGGCGGAGAAGTTTATACAGGAAATGGAAACATACCTGAAACATACCTAAATAAACCCGGCGGAGAACTTAAAGGACCCGGCACTGGAACTTCTGATTCTATAAGAGTTGGGGTGTATGACTCACAGGGAAATTATCAAGGACCGGGGGGTTTATCTGACGGCGAGTTTATATTAACAGCCAAATCAGTTCGTGGTGCAGGAAATGGAGATAGAGATATCGGAGCAGCACGAATGTATGATATGATGGCTGAACTAGAAAGTATGGCATAATGGCAACACAAACAGTAGAACAAATTAGCCGACTAGCGCCCTTTCAGGAAGAATTCCTGAAAAATATTTTTGCGTCGGCTCAAGCACTACAAGGTGTATCACAGCCCTATGCACCAGAGCAGTTAGCGGGCTTGTCGGCGGAACAGCAGCGGGCTGTTCAAATGGGCCTGAGAGGTATTGGTTCCTATCAACCTTACATGGAACAAGCCGCAGCACTAGCTGGGCCTAAAGGTTATCAACAATTTATGAGTCCTTTTACACGGGACGTGATTGATCAATCTATGAAAGACATTGCGCGTGGCAGTGCAATGCAACAAGGTCAATTGGCTGGGCAAGCTTCTGGTGCGGGAGCCTTTGGTGGTTCTCGTGCAGCAGTGGCCTCTGGTGAACTGGCTCGTGGTACGCTCGAACAGCAGGCGCGAACAGCGGCGCAACTTAGAGAAGCGGGTTTCGGGCAAGCACAACAATTGGCAGGGCAGCGTTCAGCTTTGTTCTCGGGCCTTGGACAGTTGGGTCAGCAGCTTGGTACTCAGGACATCAACACACTGCTTGGCCTCGGCGGCATGACACAGCAACAGTCGCAGGCACAGCTAGATGTGGCACGGCGCAACTTGCTAGCACAACAGGCTCTACCATTTCAGCAGGTCGGCTTTATGTCAGATATCTTCCGTGGTGTTCCAGCATTGCAGTCCACATATCAGACCTCAACAACACCGCCGCCAAGCACAACATCACAGTTGCTTGGTCTTGGCACAGCGGGTCTTGGTGCGCTGGCTCAAGGCGGTGCATTCCAAGGTATGTTTGGTAGTTAGGTGATAGTATGAATCCTTTACAGCGCAGATTGTTCCGGCTACAGCAGCCCGGTATGTCACGTCAACCTATGGGTATCTTGGCGTCGTCACCTCAGTTAATGACAGCAGCCCAACGTGCAGTGGCACAGGGCCAGCCTATGAAGGCGCAGACTGGCGCGTCTGTGAACTTAAACGGCAGCATATCTAATCAGTTGATGGCTATTCAGCAGCTTAGAGGTATGGGCGACAGGGCCACACTGAACAATATTGCTACTGACAAACGCCTGCCTCGCTCCGTTCAGATGGCAGCGGCAAATGCGCTCGCTGGCATTGAAGCACAGCCGGACGAACCATCACAACAAGTTCCTTTAGCGCCGTTAGATAAACAAGGTTCTCTTGCCTCTGGCACTCCTGTAATGGCTGTTCGTGGATCTGGGGCGCAAATTCCGGTTGGATCAAAAGACGCGGGTCTTCAAGATGATCCTTCTTTGGCTTCAGGCCCAGTTGCAGTTTCATCAATTCCAGAAGGTGGTGTAGGGTCTTTGACTGAAGCTCAAGTTGATCCAATGACAAGAATTGGTTCTTCTATGTCTACAGATATGCTGAACCGTATTCGTAAGGCTCGTGGACTTGAGCCAATATCAGATACAGTTTCTGATTCTCTCGTGGGTGCAGCTAGGTCAGCCGTTCCAGAAGGAACCCTGACACCTGCTAAAATTGCCGCTACTCAGGCTGAGACCGCATCTTTAGTAAAATCGGATGCAAAACCTTCAGAGTTTGGGGACGGTCCTCTTGGTGAGTTTGAAGGTATAGGGCCACAAAACACTGGCCCGTCTGTTCTTCAGGATGACCCGGCGCTAGCGGATAAAAAAGAAGACAAGACACCAGATGCAGGTGCAGCCGCAGAAAAAATTGCTACTGACCCAAGCACTTTGTTGCCACAAATTTCTACAACTCTTGGCGATGAAAAAAAGACCAACAAGCAGAAGGCGGATGCGACTGACGCGGCTCTTGGTATTAAGGGAACGCGCAAGGAGCGTATTGAACAGCGTTATGAAATGCTCAAGGACTTTCTCGGTGAGGACAAGGCTGATGATATCCGCACGGATGTTGGCTACAACCTAATGATGACTGGCCTGATGATTGCTGCTGGTCAAAGCCCGGATGCGATGACGAACATTGCTGGTGGACTTGCCAAAGGTCTAGCAGGATACGGCAAGGCCGCTGGTGAAGCTGCACAAGAAGCGCGTAAAGAAGACAGAGCGCTGAAGATAATGGCTATTAAAGAAGACGCGGATAGAGAGGCCAGAGAAGCAGAAGCTAAAGCAGCTAAAGAAATAGAAGAACTGAAACAAGCAGAAGCTACAAAGAGAGCTGAAATAGCTGCCAGCGCTCCGAGCGAAACTGTAAAAACCATACAAGCCTTACAAGGTAGCCCTGAATTAATGGCTGCATATCAAGAGATGCAAGCAGCTAAGACAGGCGATGCTTTAGAAAAGGCTAGAAGAAAGATGATAGAGAAGATGATTGGGGCAGATCCTCTTGTTTTACGAAGTCTTGGTGTGGTTACTGATGGAGTAGTAGATAATGATTTAGTAAGAGCCAAGGTAGACGGTCTTCTGGGTTTGACTACGGCACCCGCCGCGCCTGCCGCCGTTTCTGGGCTTTCCCTAAGTAATTTTTCAGCAGAAGAGCAAGCTAAAATAACCGCCGCAGGCGGATTCAAAAGTGGTAGTACAAATTACATACTAGATCCAGAAACAGGGGTACTAACACCGCAACAGTAGGGAAAAATATGGCAGAAAATAATCTTCCAGAGATTCGTCTTCCTACTATTCAAGATAATCTCCCAGAAATAGATCTCCCAGAAATATCGTTGCCGGGGCAGGAACCTGAAGACGATAGTTTCTTTGGGACGTTAGCCGATGTTGGCGGTCAAACTGTTGACAGAGCCGGACGGGTCATAGCAGACATTGGACGTGGTGTTGGCGCAGGTATAGTAAATGTCCCTACTGGCATTTTGCAAACAGGTGCTATTGGTATTGATGCTGTGTTTGACACTAACTCTGCGAGAGCCGTTGGTAACGCAGGAGATTATGTAAAAGATAAGCTTGGACTTGAGCCGACGGGAACAGCAGGTGAGGTGGCGGAAGGCATAACCACTTTTGCATCAGCTTTTATACCAGTAGCTGGGTGGCTTGGCAGAGCTTCTTCTGTTGCTCGAGGCGACAAAGTATTAAAGGGTAGTGGTTTGTTTACTCGTTCTGCTGAAGCATTTGGTAGAGGCGCAGGCAAGAACATACTAAAAACCAGAACTGGTCAGGCTGTGACCACGACACTTGCTGCTGGTGCGTCAGACGCTTTTGTTGCCCCAGATGGAACCAAAACCGTATCAGATCATTTCGATGCGTTACCTGAAATGTTAAACACCGAGTCCGACTCTGGCTTAATGGGCAGAGATGAAGCGGGTCGTATCTTTAGAAACAAGCTTAGAGTAGGTGTAGAAGGAACAGCAGCGGCAGGTGCATTTGAGGCAGCTTTTCCGGTATTGAGAGGTTTTAGTTACGCTGGTGGGCAGGTTCTTGGCGCGACTTTGCCTAAGACTAACATAAGCGTAGCTAGTGTTTTGAGTAAAGGCTTTGATGTTCTGGGTGAAAACTTACAGAAAATACCAAAGGTAAAAGAGTGGTTTACTACGGCTGGTTTAGTTCCTGACGACATAGCAGAGGACATTATAGCAACAGGTGCTCTTAGGGACGAAGTCACAGACGCGGCCTCAAAATACTTTGCAAACTTTGAGAAGGCTGTTAAACGCACCGTCAAAGGGCAGGGCCTGTTAAAGCGTAACAAAGAAGGCATTCAGAAAGCTATGAATGACCTTAACCAGTACCTCGAGGGTAGTCTGCCTAGAGAAGCTTTTGGAAAAGAGTACGATGCCACAGTGGTAAAAGCTGCTGATGATATGCGTGGACAAATAGATGGAATGACAGACCTTCTTGCGGCACAGGTAAAAGCGGCAATGGACGAAGGTAAGATAGACGAAAGAACAGGTCTGTCCATCTTGGAAGAGTTCGAGGGCAATAAACTAAAGTATATTCGCCGCGTTTATGAAATACATACCAACCCAAACAAAATTATAGACCCAAAGGTTTTGGAAAGCGCAGAGTATTCTAAGTCAGTACAGGAAGTCGCCGGGGCTATGAAGCGCTTCGATAACCACGCGGCTAAAAAGGGGACACTAAAGGAAACAGAGGTAAGAGACGCAGACACTCTAGCTTCTGACGCAAAGCTTTTTGTTAACCAGCAGCTTGGAATAAACTCAATCAGCAACGCCATAGAGATAGACGCAAAACAAACAGCCCGTATGTCAAAGCAGAGTGCTGGCGTATCTAAAGACTTGAAGGCTGGTCGGGTGCCCTTGTACGCATTTTCTGAAAACTTGTTCAAAGCTAGAAGCAATCTATTGGATCAAGCACCAACACTCCGTGGTCTTATGGGCGAGATTAAAGATCCTAAAATGCGCTACCTAAAGACTCTAGGTGATATGGCATCCGGGTTTGCTTCAAAGACTTTGTACAAAAACTTAGACAGCAAGCACACGGTTGAATTAGAAAGAGCCGCTGAAATCATTAACGCTGGCGGTAGACCCATGATCGTAGACTCCGCCGACGGAAATGCACTAAAGCAATTCGCAGACAGGTACGGGTACAAAGAGCTATCGTTTGACACCGACAGCATGTTTGGTGGGAAGTTTGGAGATCTCGCAGGCAAGGCAGTATCACCAGAGTTGTACAATGCTTTAACAGGAGTGGCACGAAACCCCGGCATACTGAATGATCTGTGGGCCACGTCTTTGTTAGCAAAAGGTCTGTCTCAGATATCAAAGACAGTTCTAAATCCAATTGCTCAAGTCCGTAACTTTAACTCAGGCGCGTTTATGCTGGCTGCGATAGGTGGCACTGCTAGAAACACACCTTTGATGGAATCGATGAGACTAACACTTGGCAAGGCAGCTAACTTATCTGATGCCGAGTTCAAAGAAATGTACGACCTTATGGGGCAGGCCGGGATCAGAGACCAAAATGTTATGGTCAACGAATTTCAAAAGCTAATTCAAGAAGGTTCTACAGCCAAGTACGCTGGTCCGTTGGCTACAAAAGTTCAGACGTTTATGGACTCGGCACCTATTGTTTCTAGTATGCAGAAAATGTACGCCAACACAGACACCTTCTGGAAAGTTGCTGGTTACTTTGCTGAAAAGGCCAAGTACGCATCGGCTTTAAAAAAGTCTGGTATTAATCCAAACTTAGATAATGAGCTTGGTGCTTTTCTAAAACAAGACTTTGTTAATCAGGGCATTGCAGCACGAACCTCGGGTCTTGAGCTAGAGGGCAAACAAAGCATGGGTTTTCTTGATCTGTTTGCTACAGACAACGTAAAGCGGATGATGCCTACATACTCTCGTGTTCCTGAAGCTATTAAGGCCATCAGACGCATACCAGTTGCTGGTAACTTTGTGGCCTTTCCTGCTGAAATACTACGGAACTCTGCGAATATCCTGAACCAAAGCCTCAAAGAGATGTCATTCAAAGTCACGGATGATATGGTGAACGCTATTACTAAGGACATCATAGATGAAGCAGCAGCGCAGGGGCGTCAGGTAGATCCACAGGCTGCGAGGCAGCAGGCTTTAAGACAAGCTAACAAACTTGCAAGAGAGATTAGAGCAATTGGTGGGCAGCGAGTAATGAGCTATGGCGCTGCTGCATACGCAACTCCATTGGCTCTTGAGACAGCAGCTACAGAAGTTTTGGACATCACACCAGAACAAATGGAAGCGTTAAAGAAAGGGCTACCCGACTTCTTGAAAGGACATACTATCCTGCCAATGAGTCAGCCAACAGACGGCAAAATGGAGTATGTAGACTTTAGCTACATGAATCCGTATGACTTTATGAAGGCACCATTTGCTACAGCCCAACAGATTTATTCTGAGCGCGGACAGTTAAGCGACAACGAAGTAGAGAACATTTTGTTGTCAGCTTGGGCGGGGCTATCAACTTTCGCAGAGCCATTTGCTAGTGAATCTCTTGTTGCCGAAAGATTGCAAAACGTGTTGCCTCTTTCTTGGTTCGGAAGAAACGGGAAAACTCAAACAGGTTCAGAAATATATGATGAATCTATGAGTTGGGAAGAACGCTGGAGCCGTAGTGTTAATCATGTTCTTGGTGGATTTAACCCCGGAATTGTTGAGTTATTCACAAGAGAAAGGGCTGGTGAGTTCCGCCCCGGTAGAATAGGTCAGATCATAACAGGCACCCCGGGTCCTCGTGGCGAGGTTACATTACCCGAGGAAGAAGGCATCGCTCTTGTAACAGGTTTTCGCCGTATGGAGTTTGACGCTAGAAAGCAGCTTGGGTTTACAGGCGGCGAATACAATGCACTACGCAGTCAGGCCGTGGGTAACTTCAACAATGTTGCAAAAAGAAACGACGTAACAGAAGAAGACATCGTAAAAGCATACACTCAATTTAATAACGACTTGAAGAGAGCGCAGTCGCGGCTGCACGACTTGGCTCAAAGCGCAATCGCTTTGGGCATATCCGAGGAAGAAGTAATTAATGTACTGAAAAACGAAGCCAACCTAGGCAACAGAGATATTTACGCTGCGATTAGCGGAGAGTTCTCTCCAATTCAACCTAGCAGCGATACTATGGAAACAATCTTAATAGAGTCACAAATAAAAAAAGAGCCTCGTATTGCAACGGACTTTCCACTAGAAAGAGTAATGGAGTTGATGTTTGATAGAACCGGGGAGCCTTTGAGTGCCACTGATCAGAAGCCAGAAATAAGTCTGCCTGAAATAAACTTACCCGGTCAGACCCCTCAGATAGAACTACCAGAGATAGGCTTACCTACCACGGCCCCCGCAACTCCGCCCTCGAACCTCGGGGCTGCACAACAAGCACCTGATACAAGCTTGCTTGGCAGCAACCCGATTGATATACTGAAGAACCAACAAATTTCTCAGAGACAGCAATGAACAAAGATCAGTTACGCGAAGAACTAGCGGAAGACGAAGGTTGCAAGTACGAGATATATTTAGATCATCTTGCTCTCCCAACCTTCGGAATCGGTCATTTAATCAGAGAGTTCGACCCGGAGAACGGTCAGCCCGTCGGCACACCAGTGTCAGAAGAACGTGTGCGGCAGGCGTTTAACTTAGACATCATTGTCACGCTCGAGGACTGCGATAGACTCTACCCTGACTTCGACGACTTACCAGAAGAGGCTCAGTTGGTCATCGCCAACATGTGCTTCAACCTCGGCTACCCACGCCTGTCCAAGTTCAAGGGCATGAAGGCAGGGGTTGATGCTAGGGATTGGCATCGTGCAGCAGATGAAATGGTCGATTCGAGGTGGCATGATCAGGTTCCAAACCGAGCCAAAAGGCTGGTCAAACGGATCCGCGCCCTAGCACAAGACAACTAGGGAAATAAAACGCTTATTTTCCCTAGTTGCAAATCACTGAAATTGTTGAATAAAAACATCGATTCTCGTCGAGCTAATTTATAATGACCGTATCAATACACCCTCAAGTCCCTGAGAATCGCTGTCCGCGCTGTCAA
>CAACVD010000456.1_pt1 | contig 20190 bp, 25 predicted proteins | sample 2381771 | NCBI WGS metagenome assembly CAACVD01 (sample SAMEA5211965, study PRJEB30684) | marine metagenome | biome: Marine; feature: Epipelagic; material: Water | collected 2015-10-15 | depth 15 m | reverse complement strand
TTTCCGATAAAATTAAACAAAGATTAGAAAGTTCTGGCACAAGATATTGGGCAGGCGACAACATAAGTGAGCATATCAGAGAAGGCGAGAAAGAACTATTAATAGAAGAACTTACTCCAAAGTTCGAAGCACTGTTAGATAGTTTGGTTATAGATAGATTCAACGATCCTAACAGCATGGACACAGGAAGACGTCTAGCAAAAATGTATATCAACGAACTGATGAGCGGACGTTACAATCCAATGCCTAATGCCACTGCATTTCCTAACCATGTAGATGATGGATACAAAGGCATGTTGGTTGTGCGAAGTGAAATAAAAAGCATGTGTTCACATCATCATCAACCAGTAAGTGGAGTTGCTTACATTGGGATCATTGCCGCTGAAACACTTATAGGACTTTCCAAGTACACACGTATCGCCCAGTGGTGTGCTAGACGTGGAACACTGCAAGAAGAACTTAATAATGTTATTGCTAATGAGATAGGCAAAGCAACTAACAGTCCAAATGTAGGCGTTTACATCCAAGCAACACATGGTTGTTGTGAGAATAGAGGCATCGGCGCACACAGCAGTTTAACACAGACAACTGTTTTGCGTGGAGCGTTTGCTGACGACATGGGAACTAAAAAGGAGTTCATGGATAATATTAAATTGCAACAAGAGTTTGCTAAAAAATGAGAATAGAACAAGATATCAAACTTGATTTCAAAGATGTATTGTTTAAACCAAAACGATCAAAACTTGAGAGTAGAAGAGATGTTGATCTCATACGCACATTCACTTTCCACAACAGTGGCAATGAATGGAAAGGAGTTCCTATTATGGCATCAAACATGGACAGTGTAGGAACTTTTGGAATGGCCAAAGCACTACAAAATGAAAAAATGTTTACTGTGATAGGCAAACATCACATGGTTGAAGATTGGAAACAAGCCATTGGTGATGGAGTAAACATGAAACACATAAGCGTTTGTTTAGGCACCTCATATATTTGGGATAAAGAAGCGGCTGATTATCACACTGCCAAACAAGTATTGCAGATGTATCCGGACATAAAATTTATCACTGTTGATGTTGCAAATGCATATCACGAAAACTTTGGGGATTTTGTGGAACACTTGAGAGAACAATATCCAGACAAAACAATTATTGCAGGTAACGTAGTTACAGCAGAAATGACTGAAGAACTTATTATTAGAGGCGCTGATGTTGTAAAAGTTGGCATTGGTCCTGGATCTGTATGCACCACAAGGACAATGACTGGCGTAGGCGTGCCTCAACTGTCAGGCATCATTGAATGTGCAGATGCGGCCAATGGCATCGGAGGTCATATCATTGCAGATGGAGGTTGTGTGTATCCAGGAGATGTTGCAAAAGCCTTTGGAGCAGGCGCACACTTTGTGATGTTAGGTGGCATGTTAGCAGGGCATGATGAATCAGGCGGAGATGTAGTGGATGGTAAAATGACATTCTACGGCATGAGTTCAAACCAAGCAATGGCCAAACATGGTAGACGCAAAGATGGTTACAGAGGAGCAGAAGGCAAAACAGTTGAGATTCCATATCGTGGGGCAGTACAAAATACAATTACAGAAATACTTGGTGGAGTCAGAAGTTCCTGCACATATATTGGCGCGGAAAGAATCAAAGACATGCCAAAGTGTGCAACCTTTGTAAGATGCACACAACAACTTAACACAGTGTTTGGCAATGCCTGATAAAAAATATTACAGCTGGAAACAAATACACAGTATGTCAGCACACTTGGCTGAATTGGTCGAATCAAAATTTTTTACCCACATAATAGGAGTATCGAGAGGTGGTTGTATTCCTGCAACAATTATATCACATAAATTGGATATTCCGATGATTCCGATAGCACTGTCTACAAGAGATCATGCCAAGGAGATAATTCCTGACTTTCCTGTGGGACATGGCACTGGCGATGATTGGATAGACCATTATAAATTTTTAGTGGTTGACGATATTAATGACACTGGACACACATTTAAAAAAGTACGCGAAATAATGCATCATCGCGGAGCAAGATACACAGAATATGCTGTATTGATCGATAATGAACCATCTGAATTTGATGTGGGATACTATGGTAAAAAAATTAATAAAAGCAAAGACTCAAGCTGGATTGTTTTTCCTTGGGAAAATAATTAATGCATAATGCAAAGTCATATTGACCTAGAACAAGCATTAAGTAAATTTACTGGTGCTCCTTTTGTTGTTTTAACAGACTGTTGTACACACGCAATTGAAGTGTGTTTAAGAATTAAAAGACCTAAGCATATAACAATGACCGCTTTTACATATCTTTCTGTAGTAATGGTAATGGAAAAACTTAAATTGCCCTATACACTGACCGATGAACAATGGATGGGTGAATACAACATAGGTAATACCAATATATGGGATTCTGCAAGGCTTTTATCCCCTAACATGTTTAGGAAAGGACAAATGCAATGTTTAAGTTTTGGACATACCAAACCAGTCGATAACAAACGTGGTGGCGCAATACTTTTAGACAGTTATAATGATTATATAGAATTAAAGAAAATGTGCAACGATGGAAGAGATCTACAAGTTATACCTTGGGAAAAACAAAAACAGTTTAGTTTAGGTTTTCACTATAATATGCCTTTTGAACATGCAAAAGAAATAAATTATAAATTGGAACAGTATATTAAAAACAACAATCACACACCTATTAAATATGACTATCCTGACTGTAGGAATATATGTATAACTTAATGTTTTTGACAAATCTAAATACATGTTATAAAATACAACGATATGGATGAGAAAAGATACTACTATTCCGAAATATTTCACAGCATACAAGGTGAAGGACACTACACTGGAGTGCCAACTGCTTGGATAAGATTTTTCCTTTGTAACTTGCAGTGCAATGGTTTTGGACAGATTGATCCAAGTGATCCCAGCACATATGAATTGCCATTCGAAACATATGATGTATCACAAGTAAAAAGAGTAGAAGACTTGCCTGTGTGGGACAAAGGTTGTGATTCATCTTACACATGGGCAAAGAAATACAAGCATCTAATGGGGCAAGAAACGCCAACTGTATTAGCCAACAAAATAGTAGATGTGTTGAAAACAGATTCCAATCCAGATGGATTGTTCCTACATCCTGTGACAAAACAAAGACAACATCTTTGCATTACAGGTGGTGAGCCATTAATGGTTACAGGCCAGACAGCTACTGTGGGAATATATGAAGAACTTGAAAGACACAGCAATCTGCCATCATCCATGACATTTGAAACAAATGGCACACAAAAATTAAAACAGCCATTCATTGATTGGGCCAACAGAATAGACACAGAAATATTTTTTAGTGTCAGTCCTAAACTGTGGTCAGTGGCAGGTGAAAAAGCAGAGAAGGCCATTAAGCCTGAGATAGTGGCAGAATATTACAACACATCCAAAACAGGACAACTTAAATTTGTGTGTGGGCACAAGGATGAACAATGGGATGAAATGGAAGAAGCCATTGCAAAATTTAAAAGTGCAGGAGTTGATTGGCCCATATGGGTGATGCCTGTGGGAGCAAGAGAAGAAGAACAAAAGGACTCAGCAGGTGCTGTAGCCAAACGTGCTTTTCAACGTGGTTATAATGTGGCGGCCAGAGTGCATGTGTATTTGTTTGGAAATGCAATAGGCACATGAAAATTTTACTTACAGGAAGTAGTGGTTTTATAGGGAGCGATCTTACTCCGATATTAGGAAACTATTGGCAAGTGCATCATCTTAAAAGCAATCTACTAGATTATGACAAAGTCAAACAAGAAGTTGAAATGGTAAATCCAGACCTGATAGTGCATTTAGCGGCAAGAACAGAAGTTGAAAAAAGTTTCTATGAACAAATAAGTTTTAGTGAAGTCAATTATCTTGGCACTATCAATTTGATCGAAGCTACAAAAAAATGTACTAAGCTAAAAAGTTTTCTATTTGCAAGTACAATGGAGGTATATGGATGGCAACCAATAAGTGAAGAAATAAAAACAACAGGCACATATACACAAAGACAAGTTTTTGATCATAACACTATACCACATCCTAATGCACCATACGCCGTGGCAAAATATGCTTGTGAAAAATATTTGGAATACGCTTCAAGATCTTATGGCTTGCCATATACTATCATCAGACAAACCAACACATATGGCAGAAAACAAAACGACTTCTTTGTCACAGAAGCTATTATAACCAGAATGCTAGCCAACAAAGATAGTATTGATATGGGCTATGCAGAGCCTTATAGAAATTTTCTTCATGTGGATGACCTAATAGATATTTGGTTAAAAATAATATCCAACCCTGAAAAGGCCATAGGAGCCATTATTACAGTTGGCCCTGACAATGCTATTAAGATCAAAGATTATGCAAATATAATAGCAAAAAAATTACAATGGCATGGAAAAATTAATTGGAATAAACAACCAAAGCGGGATGGCGAAATATATTGGTTGAACAGTGGCAATAAAATGACAGAACTATTGTATAATTGGACTCCTAAAGTAGACATCGAACAAGGATTAGACAAAACCATACAACTATGGAAGAGTAAATTGAAATGAGAGTATTCTCCAAAAGAAACTTCGGACTCCCCAAACAAACAAAAAAATTAACACCATGGCGCTATTTGACAATAATTGGTATAGGTGTTATACTCTTAGTATGCTTGATAAAATAAAAAATATATTCAACAAAAAGCAGACAGTAGAAAAAACTGCTAAGGACATAGCTACTGAGGCTGGTGATCCTTATATAAAAGTGTTAGACACTAATGTTGATCCAAAAAATCCAAAGTATGGCTATTTTGAATTAGATTGGAATGTTCATTTTGTAAACAACCTTAAAACACATGGATTTTCTGGCAACACAGATGAGGAAGTTGTTGATCATTGGTTTTCAGTGTTGTGTAACACTATAGCCACTGAAGAAACTCCAATGGCAAATGACAATCAAATTATAAAAGAAACAAAAAGAGAAGATGGAAAAACAGAAATCTCCTAAAACATATTTGCTGTTCGATTCAGCAAATACATTTTTTCGTGCAAGGCATGTTGTTAGAGGAGATGACATCTATACAAAAACTGGCCTAGCTTTGCATATCTGTATGAACTCAGTAAAAAAGTGTTATGAAAGATTCAAAGCGGATCATGTTGTGTTTTGTTTCGAAGGACGATCTTGGCGAAAAGACTTTTATCCTAAGTACAAGCAAAATAGAAAAGAAACAAGAGATGCCATGTCGCCATCTGAACAAGAAGCAGATAAAATATTTTGGGAAACTTTCGATGAACTTAAAAGTTTTGTAGAAGAAAAAACAAATTGCACTACTCTTAGACATCAAGAATTAGAAGCAGATGATCTTATCGCCGGTTGGGTACATTCACATCCAAATGATAAACATGTAATTGTTTCTTCTGATTCTGATTTTTATCAATTGTTATCTGATAATGTAAGTCAATACAATGGCATTACAGACACACTTATTACAATAAATGGCTTCTATGACGATAAAAACAATGAAATAATAGACAAAAAAACAAAAGAGGCAAAATTGCCTCCTGATCCAGAATGGTTGTTATTTGAAAAGTGTATGCGAGGTGATTCATCAGACAACGTGTTTTCAGCCTTTCCAAAAGTTCGCACTACTAAACTTAAGGAAGCATTTGTGGACAGAAAAAACCAAGGATTTATTTGGAACAACATGATGCTGACTAGGTGGATTGATCATGATGGCAAAGAAAGAATAGTGCGTGATGAATATACAACTAACCAACAATTGATTGATCTTGCACAACAGCCTGATCATATCAAAAAAATTATTGCAGAAACAATCGCTGACGCAACTGATGATCCAAAAAAGGTTGCAAATGTTGGTATTCATCTGTTAAAATTTTGTAATAAACATGAATTAGTGAGGATACGAGACAATGTTAAATTTTATGCAGAACCTTTCAATGCCAGACTCTATCAAGACCAAACAATTACTGCCTGATAGATTCTGGATTATCGAACACAACGGATCAAGAATTGGTACAATTCAGAGGCATGATATAAATCAATTTATTGTTACTGGCTCTGACTCTTCAGTATCAACTTTAACACTTGATGAAATAGAAGAACATTTTGGATTGTTTAGACAAACGGACATATCAGAAGTTAAAGAAGATGTGGTAGTGGATAAAGAATGCTATGGATACCCAACAAAGCATGTTCCATATAATGCTGTGTATGATGTGCAACACAAACTGCCATTGTATTCTAAATCAAAAAATTCTAATAACATGTATGCGGCAGGCTATTACTGTGTAAAATTTCCAAAAGGTTGGGTCAAAGGATTTTGTCCAAAACTAAGTACCATTGCACACAATGAATACAAAGGTCCATTCAAAACAGTAATCGAACAAAGGCAAGTTTTTTCAGATGTCCACAAAAGTTGATGACACCTTACATTTAAAAAACTTTATTGATGTAATCAATCGAGCAGACAACTCACAACAACGAGAAATAAAAATTGATATTGAACACGCTAAACGTGTCCGCAATGCACTAACCACACTTCTTATTCATTATGTTGAAATCACCAGTAGACGAAGCGGCCAATCATCCGATATAAGTATGGACGGAGGAAATTTTAAATGAATATAGTATGGACAAAGCCAGGTTGTACATTTTGCGACATGGCAAAAACTTTATTGAAGGAAAAAAACATAGAATTTGAAGAAAGAAATCTTGGCAATGGATGGACAACCGAACAACTGTGGGAGTCTGTGCCCGGCGCAAGGTCTATGCCGCAAATTGTTTTAGATGGAAAAGTCATTGGCACATATCAACATTTAAAACAGCATTTTTCGATATAAAATTCAGATAAATACTCATATAATGAGTAGACCAAAACCAAAGATACTTTTACAGTACACCAACAAAAAATCCTATAAGATGGAGGAGGTGTTAGAGTCAACAGCAATATGGGCTGTATTTCACAAAGGTAATCCAATTAATCTTAAATCATCTTCTATTATATCAAACTATCCTGGACCAAAATATAAAAAAGTTTCCTTTTCAAATCCCGGACATGCTTTCAATCTTGCTCAAAAATTAAACATCATGTTCAAATGCAATGATTTTGCTGTATATGAACTCAGCCAAGGCAAGCAATTGAAAGATGAAACTAACTAAATCTAGACTTGCAGAACTAATAAAACAACAGTGTGATCTCACAACTAGCACTGAAAAAACAATCAAAATAATGTTTAGGAACTTTAAACACGAAGACAGTCACTTTCAATTAAACTATAAAGGATACCATCTTATGAAATATGCAAAATTCAAATGGTACAAAATCAAAATTTCATCCAAACTTACTATGAAGGCACTTTTGAATTTGGACCGCAACTGCCCTGCTCCTTACTACATAAATGGCAAAAGAACATATGTGTTTATGTTTTCTGAGCAACCAGCAGTAATGCTACAATTACTGGATGGTGATCTAAAAAACTTCCAGTTATAGCGGCTTTTGTGCTGGTTGACATAATACCATGTGGCTTTATAATAAAGGCATAAGGAGAGTATATAAAGATGAGCAACAAAACTATAGAAACTACAAGACAAATAGGTCCAAATCAGGCTATCACAGCACTTCAGCACTGCATTGATATAAAAAGGCCAGTAATGATCTGGGGTGCGCCAGGTATTGGTAAATCAGACATTGTCAAGAAGATTGGAGACGAACAGTCACGTGAAGTGATTGATATAAGATTACCATTATGGGAACCTACTGACATAAAAGGAATCCCTTTCTATAATTCGAAATCAAATGCAATGGAATGGGCACCACCCATTGAACTGCCTTCCGATCCAAAAAGTAAAGCAATTTTATTTTTAGATGAAATAAATGCGGCTCCTCCTGCTGTGCAGGCCGCGGCATATCAACTTATATTGAATAGAAAAGTTGGCGCATACACACTGCCCGAAGGCGTATCGATTGTGGCCGCTGGTAATAGGGAAACTGATAGGGGCGTGACTTTCAGAATGCCTGCTCCGCTTTCTAATCGATTTGTCCATATTGAAATGAAAGTAGACTTTGATGATTGGTTCGAATGGGCAACACTTAATAATATTCATGCAGATGTGGTGGGTTATTGCACATTTGCAAAAAATGATTTGTATGACTTTGATCCAAAAGGATCATCTAAGGCGTTTGCAACGCCAAGGACTTGGTCTTTTGTAAGTCAATTACTAACAGAACACCTGCCGGATAATACTCTCACTGATCTGGTTGCAGGTGCTGTTGGGGAAGGCACAGCCATCAAATTTATGGCTCATCGTAAAATTGCGGCTGACCTTCCCAATCCAACAGATATACTATCCGGCAAAGTAAAGAAGATGCCAAAAAAAGTCGAAGTGTCAGGACAATATTCACTGGCAGTGTCAATGTGTTATGAACTAAAAGAGCATGAACAAAGCAAAGAGTTCGATAAAATGGCAGACCACTTCCTTAACTTTATGATGGACAACTTTGATACTGAACTAACAGTAATGGGTGCCAAAATTGCATTGTCCACATACAAACTTCCTATGAAGCCAAGCAAGTTGAAATCATTTAACAAGTTTCATGAAAAGTTTGGCAAATATGTTGTAGCAAGTATGGAGGGATAATGAGAACTGCACAAGAAGAAAAAATTGTAACTGCACGAGTATCTTTGTTGTTGAAGAAGCCATTCTTTGGCAACATGGCAACAAGATTGAAACTTATAGAAAAACCTGAAATAAAAACGGCAGCAACAGACGGAAGGCATCTTTGGTATGCTCCTGAATTTATAGATCGATTGGATGTTAAGCAAGTAGAATTTTTACTAGCACATGAGGTGTTGCATGTAGCCTTTGAACACATGTTGAGACGTGGGGACAGAGATCCATCAGGTTGGAATGTTGCGGCAGACTATGCAATTAACCAAATACTAGAAGATGAAGGAATAGGATCTAAACCCACAGGTGATGATGCTCCATTACTTGACTCACAGTACAGGAATCTTTCAGCAGAACAAATTTATGATGGATTATCCGATTGGCAAAAACAACAAAAAATATTGGATGTACATGTTGATTTAGACAAAGGTGAAGCCAAAGTTAAAGATGAAAATGGAAAAGAACATAAAATAAAACTGCCTAAACTTTCAAAAGGCGAACAAGATGAATTAAAAGATGAAATAAAAAATTCATTACTACAATCAGCAAAGGCGGCACAGTCATCAGGCGCTGGCAATATTCCAGCAGGACTTGAAAGACTAATTACTGATATCACACAGCCAAAATTAGATTGGCGATCCATGTTGAGACAAACAATTAAAAGCCAAATAAAAAACAATTACACATGGATGAGGCCATCACGTAAAATGTATTCAACCAATGCAGTTTTGCCAGGACTGGATGTGCAAAATGAACTTGATATCTGTATAAGCATTGACACATCAGGTTCTATATCAAATGATATGCTCAAAGACTTTTTGTCAGAGATAAATGGCATTGCAGAAGAATTTGATGATTATAAAATTAAAATTTGGTGTTTTGATACAGATGTCCATAATCCAGAAGACTTTGTATCCTGGGATGGTAGAGAAATAGTATCATATGAACCACAAGGACATGGTGGTACTGATATTGGTGTAAATTGGAGATGGATGCAACAGAATGATGTAAAACCACAATTGTTAGTTTGTTTCACAGATGGCGAAACTTGGGATCAATGGGGTGATGCTGATTACTGTGATACATTGTGGGTGATCCATACAAATGATAAGGTGAGACCACCTTTTGGACAAACCGTTTATTATGGTTGACTTGTTTCCAACAAATAAAATATAATATACGTATATTATAATATAACCAAGGAGACTCCGTATGGAACAAACAAAAACACAAGACACTGCTACGCCATCTGATGGCACTGTGTCTACTCCACAAGCAGAGGCGCCTGCTCTTACTGTTGCTGACTTGCGAAACGTAAGAACCATTATTGACATTTCATCATCAAGAGGAGCATTTAGAGGCGCAGAATTAAAAACAGTAGGAGAAGTGTTCGACAAATTAGACACTTTTCTAAAAGCAGTTGATGCCAAAGCAGAAGAACAAAAGAAAGCAGAAGGTGACACCGCAACAACTACACAGGAGACAAGTAAATGAAACACGTAGGTAGATTAAAGACCACAGGAAACAATGTAATAATTGCATATAGAACAATACCGGATGATGCTCTTTCATCTCTTGTCATCGATAGAGATGCTATGAGACCTTTTGAAGAAGATATAGTTGAAGGCTTATTAGAATCAAAGGATGGACAAGATTCTTTTGAATTTGCACACATACTCGGCAGGCACAAAATGCCACTTGAAGATTCACAGAATCCAATAGTTCAAGATCAGGCTACTTCGATGACAGGTGTGAGTGTGTTAGAATATTTGCACAGTAATGGCAAACTACTCAAACAAGCCACTGAAAATGTAATGGTAACAGAAGAAGGCGCAGATGCTGTGCAACTTGATAAGTTGAATCAAATGATAGCCGATCAAAAAGGAGTTGATATCCATGGACTCGCAATACAGCCAGATACAACTGTACAAGGCACTTCAGGAAAAAATGAAGCAAAACTAATGTTGGCCCGTGCTGAAAGACTGGAGAAAAAAATGTTAGTGCTTAAAGAAAGAGCATATGAACTTGATCCAGAACTAAAACCTAAAAAAGGTAGACCAAAAAAAACTAATGAAGAAGCCTAATAATGGGTAGAGTATTTGCACAGGAGTCTTGGGAATCAGCTAAAAAATCTGGATGTAGATCTGCATATGAAATGATCATCTTAGGAGCCCATCAGGCAAAAAAAGTAAAATTAGATGATTTGAACCGCGGCGAAAGAAACACTGTTCATACACTTAGAATGTTTGAACATAAACTTGTTGATTTCGAAGATCTACGAGAAGATTATATTAAATCAAGACAAACTGTCCAACCTCCACAACTTGAAGAGTCAGATGAATGAAAATTATTGTATTTGGTGGTGCTGGATTTATAGGACACCATCTTGTCAATAGTTTACAAAGCAGTCACGATGTTTGCGTATATGATAATTTTTCAGTGTTTGGTGTTACACATGAACAACACAAACATAAGATAATACAGGGTAGAATAAAGGAATGGTACAATGTTACCACAGTAAATGGATCAATACTCGATACCGCTTTAGTAAACCATACGTTCAATAAGTTTCAGCCTGATATAGTCATTAATCTAGCCGCTTATCCAAGAGTCAGCATGTCAGAAATGTATCCACTAATGAGTGCTGAAGGAATGATAACAGGACTCATAAACACCCTCTTTCACTCCTGCAAAAAATATATCCATATAAGCAGTTCAAATGTATATGGAAACTTCCAAGACGGAGCAGAAGAAAGTAGTCCATGTGCTCCTATAAATTTATATGGCAGTTTAAAACTTACCCAAGAACAAATTATACGATCACACTGCAGGAATAATAACAGCAATTTTATAATTTATAGGCCTATTTGCGTATTTGGTAACTATGACCTTGGTGATAGGCTAGTTCCTAAATTTGTTAAAGCATCTTTAACAGGCCAAGAAATTTTTTATGCTCAGGACACTTTTACAGACATAACCTATGTGCATGATCTTGTTGATGCCATTGTTCTATCGCTAGAGTCAGATATAAACAATGAAACATTTAATATTAGCAGTGAACACACACTAAGCATTAAACAGTTAGCAGAAATAATTGTTAAACATTATGACAGTGAAAGTAAAATTGTTCCTGTCAGTAGAGAAAAATATTTTCCAAATAGAGGCTCAATGAGTATAAAAAAAATTAAAAATGTGTTAGGATATCAAAGGAAGTATGACCTATTCAAAGCACTGGAACATTTAGACCCAAGCACTATATATTGATTCAATAAACTTCCAATCGAAGACTTGCATAAGATCTTTATTTTTATCAACATGTTGAATGGCATCTTTAGCTCCTCTAGTTGTCCACACATCTTTACTGTTGAGCCATTTGTTTAAGATAATATTGTTTGTATTATGGTCACTTCCTTTAATACAGTTAGAAGCCAGTTTCACACATTCTCTAAATGCAGTCCTGTAAGTTAGGAAAGGAGTGTGGAAATAATTTGCTATGTTAGATACTTGGTCTACTAACTTTACAGGAAATGAACATGTAAAATCAGGACCCCATTCCTTGGCATCTATTACAGTTTGTTTATGATATAAAATTATTCCCATGTGTCCATAGGCATAATCAATTAATGGATTGTAGCATTTAAAAATATAGTGATGTGGCCTTTCTAAACAATCAGGGTGAAAGTCAAATGTAAAACTTGGATGCAAATTCGACTTGGCAAAGACACACCAAAAATAATCTGTCTCACTTTGCACAGCACAATGTTTATATGCGTTCACATTACCGTCAATGCCTGTCACCAATTTTGCATTAGGTATGATTTTTTTAATGGTGTTGTAATTTTCCTGTATGTTGGGCTCTTTATAGCCTAACACTATTGTATCGAACCCTGGTTGTTTTAATTTTGTTTTATGTTTTACAATGTTTGGATAATCATATACTTGTTCATCTATGTAAGATTTTGCTTCTCTTGGCACTAACATGGCGTTGTTATTTTCTCCAAAAGTTTCTAAATTTATTGCATCCCATCTTGCAGGTTCATATTTTGTAACATCCATTTGCACGTCTTTTTGTAAGAACCATTCGTAATGATGAGTAAAATTGTGTTCTTTGATTGATTTTGCCACTCCTTGTTTATGTGTGAAAGTATTAATAGGTAAAGCGTGAACTGGTACTTCGTAATGATATTTGATCTTGTCAAACCATTCTAATTTTTGAATATTACTAATTTGTGATTTTACAATCTTCCTGGGCACAAAAAATGTGTATCCATATTGGTTGTTAGGCGATGTCCATGCATGTAAAAAGTTTTCTTCACCAATGTCTGGGTGCCAAGTAAAATCAAACTGTGAATAGTCACACACAGAAGACGTAATCCAAAAATATTCAGATTCTGTTTTGTTGCAACATCTTTTTATAAAGTTAAAAAAATTTGAAAACATTCTTATGCCTTTTTCTTCTTTTGGTTGTAAATTTGTTGCATGAAAAATAGGCACGGATGCAATTCGCTGTACTTTGTTTTGGTGAAATTGCCATGAAGTATTATTGTCGTGTTTTTTGTTTACAAGATAAGTTTTTGAATCTTGTGCGTGTTGATCACCAAACACTTGAACGTATGATTGTTCCCATCTGGGGACATGATAATCAAAATTAAAATTACTATAATTATTGTCGTTATGTGTAATCCAAAACCAATCAGTTTTGCTTGCATAATTGGTTAGTGTACCATTATAGATAAAACTGTCATACACTAAGAAAACACCTTAATGCCATATTCAGTTTGGAATCGATCTGCATCTTCTCTTGTGTTGACCATCGGCTCTCCTCTGATGTTCAACGAGGTGTTCAACAACATTGGACATCCAGTTGTCTTGTACCAAGTTTCTAGGAGTTTTCTAAAGCCAGGCGAGTCCGATTTGTTGACCGTCTGTATTCTTGACGTGCCATCTACATGTATAATTGCTGGAAATTCATCTGGTTTTTTGCAAAGGCCAACATATTGCATATATGGAGAACTATCAGTGTTAATATCAAAATATTCATGTAAATGTTCTTCCAAAATGGCAGGGGCAAAAGGCCTAAATTTTTGTCTGCGTTTAATTGCATTGACTTGATCTTTTATTTCTGTGCCACGTGGATCCGCAAGTAATGATCTATGACCTAAGGCACGTGGTCCAAATTCAGCACGTCCATTGGCTACTCCCACCACTTTTTTGGTGTGTAATTCAGTGATAATTGCGTCTACAGGGTATGGTTTAGCAATATTAGTGCCAATGTAGGGTCCAGGCCAAATAATGGGTTTTTTGGTGTAGGATAGCGCCGCTCCAACAGAACTTCCGCAATCGCCTGGATTAGGCATGATCCATAGGCCATGTTTACATATGTCTAATAGTTTGGAATTTGCAACACAATTAAGTGCCACTCCTCCTTGATATATTACTGGAAGATCATCATGATGATACACAGCACGTTGTACAAAATCAACAACAAATTCTTCTGCAATACATTGTATTGATGCCGCAAGATCCATTGGATCCGCATCAGGTAGATAGTTTGCTATGCCTTTGTGTACATTGCGTGTCATTTTGAACGGATGATATGATTCTATAAAATCTTTTTTAATTTGTTCTACATAAATTGGCTTTCCCCAGGCTGCCATACCCATTGTGATGTATTCTTCATCCATTGGTTTTAGTCCACATCTTTTAGTGAATGCAGAATATAACAGTCCCATAGACGTAGGATATTTTACAGACCATTTTTTAAATAGTCCTAAGTCCCTGCTGTACTCCCAAACAGAACATGTGTCCAATTCTCCAATGGCATCTATCACCACAACAATTGCCCTGCTGTAGTTTGAAGTATATGCACCTGCACAGGCATGTGAATAATGGTGATCAACATATGTGATAGGACAACGGATGCCGTAACCATGTAAGTATTTTTTAGGATGTGTAGCCCAACTTTTTGTGTGAAACATTTCCGTTGATATCAATTGTCTAAATCTTTTTTTCCAAGGATTTTCAAACCATACTACATGATCTGGATGTCCAAATTTTATTGCTTCTTGTATAATATGTTTGTTAAGATGCTTGTCATGTTTTTTTCCTGAATATCTTTCCGAATGAGCACCAAACACTAATTTGTCATCTACAACCACACTCAGGCCAGCATCATGAAACAGTGCTGACACCCCCCACGTAATTTTAGACATTGCCGATTCCTATTTTATTGTTGTACAGTTTCCATCTCTTTTTGATAAGATGACTATAGTTGTGTTCAATGTTTTTTTGCATGTCTAGTTTGATATCGTATAAATTTTGCATTTTTGATATTGTATCAATAAGTTCTTTAATTTTTTCCAACCTCTCTGCGCCAGTGTAATTATCATAGTCTTCACTCCACCATCTATCAAATGTTTTAAAACCAAATTTTCTCAATGTGGCTAAAAAACCTTGACCTGCCATAATGATAAAGGGCGATTTGAACAGGATTGGTCTTACAGTCTTTTCTGTTATAAAACAAATGTTTTTATCAATGATAGATTCGCTGACAATGTCAACAAAAATGCGTTTATAAAATGGAGCAAGTGGCAGGGTATTGTTTGGGAATGTTATATAATCTGCCTTATTATTTTTAATATCTATATTTGATGCAGGAAGACTATCAGCTATATCTTGGTAATACTTAAAATGTTTTGGACAATAATACTTGATATCCTCTAGTGTATTTTTGTAGGATATTGGTTTATTTTTGGCTTGCCTAAAAGTATATAAACTTGTTGATTTGGATTTAATATAGTCATGTAAAATTACTCTGTCCCAACTTGGCCTTGCTACAAAATGGCCAAAAATTTTATCATGTGTATTTGAAAATTTAGTGTTGAACATATTAGGATAGTTAAGAATCATGTTAAACCATGCTGGTTCTTTTTTTATCACTTTACATGGATATTCGGCATGTAAGTCACATGTCTCTAAATATATTTCACTGACTTGTACACTATGTTTAAATGCAACTTCCTCAATTGTGTTCCAAATGCAGTTTTTATACAAGTTGGTGCCTTCCGGAAAAAGATCTAAAATAATTTTTTGTTTATGGTTGATGGAGTGTTGAAAATAGTCGGATAATGTTTTTGCAAATTCATTTGGTGTGGTTCCTTTGGCTAAATCCAACCAAATGTTAAGTTTTGTTTGCATATTAACATTATACTACCATAATGTGCCGATGCCAAGGTTTCTTATTCTTGTTAAATTAGCAAATTTATAGGATTGCTGTTGTACACCTTGAAGATGCATATCATGTAATAAAATTAAATGATCTTCGTCTAGACATTTACTAAGGAGCATTATTGTCCTGTCCATATAAAAACCGTCATGCGAATGATCGACAAAAACCCAATCAAATTTTTGTGTGCTGTTAGATAGCCATTGATTGCTGTCTTCAGTTAAAAAATTAATGTTATTTTTGCCAACACAATTAAGTTTGGCGGCGCTTGTGTTTTCAGGAAATATATCTAATGAAGTTATTTTACAATCTGGATTTGCCTGGGACAGTATCCAAGTGCTTAGTCCTTTATAAGTTCCTAGTTCTAAACAGTTTTTTCGATGTTGTATTGTTTGCCATAAAACTTTGGCTTCATCTATGTGCATCCATCCATCAATATGACACTTGATCATACCATGTTGATCTGTGTTTAATGATAGATGAAAGGGTCTTTCTTTCGTAGTTCTCTTATTTTTTTCCAGTATTTTATCTCTAATAATATTTTTGTATACTTTTTTTTGATCCAGTTGAACATTAAACTATTTAACCTTTGTCTCCCACCACTCTAGTAGTTCTATATTGTTTGCTAATACTTCAGTGATTGATTTTTTCCTTATCTTATCAATTGCTATTTGTTTATTTTTTCCTTTGAGTGATGGCACAAAACACTGTCTTGTCTTTAGATTATGTAAAACATCGACCATACTTTGCTGTTTCCAATTTGCCTTTGGTTCAATATAATCAAGTGCATCATCTACAATTTTGTGTAGTAAATTTTTTGGTAAAGACAATGGACTGAATATTTCATCATTGGAAAAAGTAAACATTACTTTTGTTAATATTTGCACGTCTAGTTCTCTACTTAGGTCAAACATATTTTTAAGTTCTAGTAGTCCCGGCATCGTAATTGTATAATCTATACGCATCTGCCTTGGATTGGTTGATGCAGACTTGCCTTCCTTAAAATTATTAAGCCACGAATCATAGTCAAGTCCATCACGTATATATTCACCTATTTTTCCGGTGCCATCCAGAGAAGCACATATCTGCCAATCTTGAAAATCTTTTAACATGTCAAATACATTTTGTTTCTTATACGTTGTTCTGCTTAAATTTGTGTTATATCGTACATAAACTTCTTTCGCAAATCCTAAATCAATTATTCTTTGCATTGCAGTCCAATGTATGTCCCACATCAAAGGTTCACCTCCGCACCAATAAATTTCCCTAATGGTTTGGTTTTCGACTCCATGCATAAATTCATTAACAACTTGTGTATCTTGAAAAGATTTGATTTGCTCCCTTAATTTTGGTTCCATCCAAGGTGAACTTGATATAGACCAGTCCTTGTGTTTCCTTTGCTCAGATTCCCATGAGGAACTTAACATGCTTCCGCACATTCGGCATTTGAAATTACACAGATTGTTAAACCTATAGTCATAAGAAATCACAGGCATGGTTGTGGTTCCATCCTCTTGGGTGTCAGTGAAAGCTTTGTCGATAAGATGTTCAAATAAATGATTCCAATATGATTTGTATACATCTGTGTTAAGAAGTTTATCATTACACACTTCGCACTCAGGCAACGTTTTTCCTTGTAACATTCTTTTTCTGACCGAACGCATATGTTGTGAGTTCCAGTGTTCTTTCAAAGTTAATGGATTGTAGGCTTTACTGTCATTTCCAGTGTCTATGTACTGTTTAAAACTTTGTGCAGGTTCCCGAGAAGCACAACACATTCTTCTTTCCGTCTGTGGGGAAAGATAGGTATGTGTCCATGGGGCCATGCAAAAAGTTTTATTACCATCAGCAGGTTTTATTTTTTTCATAATAATCCCCTATACTCAGGATGAACTTCCTCAAATGACTGCTTTCTGAATTTGTCACTTTGTGTAATTTTACGTTTTCTTTGCCAATGCATTTGGTCATCACCAAGATCATTATCCATCATAAAAATTAAAGCCTTATGAAGTTCTTTTTTGTGTTTGCTAATCATTTTACTACCTAACAATTTATTTTGTATGTGCAATTTATATTTTTTAGGTAGATACTGCACGTTCCATTCTTTTGACTCATGTAAATAATTAAAAAATACGTAATCAAACGGTTGTTTTTCTATCCAAGCAACAATGTTTTCTAAGTTGAAAATATTTTGTATGTTTATAGTACAGCAAATTTGTGTGCTAATATTTTTATAATGAGACTTTATGGCGTTAAATTTTTTTACGTTGTTTGTTACCTCGTTCCATTTTGCTGGGAATCTTTGGTATTCGAACCTTTCACCTATATCATCTATACTAAACGCTATTTCAACATTTTTAAAGTGCGGCCATATTTTTTCCACAGCGTGTTTGGGGAAAGTGGTTCCGTTTGTATTGTAATGTATTTCTTGTTTTTTACTAGTTCCAAGTTCAACACTTTTTTCTAGCAAATCAAAATGTTCCTTAATTAAAAATGGTTCTCCTCCAGTAAATTCAAAAAACTTTATATCGGGAAGTAGATTAATTATTTCTTTCCATAAATTATGTTTTTTTCTCGGCCATTGTCCTGCTTTTAGCCAACCTTGTGCTTTATTATGGTCTAAACTTATTTCTTCTTGAGCCCACTTGGAACTAGACCAAGATCCACATATTCTACATTTTAAGTTGCAAATGTTTCCAAGTTTAAGATCTAAAAACTTAAGAGATGTTTTAGATGTGTCTACTCCAAATTTTTGATTTGAAATCATTCTTTTTGACGTGCCACCTGCTGATTCAAGAGCCCAACATTTAGCACATGTATCTGGCTTTTTGCCAGATAAAAACTCTTGCCTTAAATTTTTCATGTAAGGGGAATGAAATGCATCTTTTATTGTGTGCCCTTGTATAATGTTTAAATTAGGAATAGATTCTTCTGCTAAACAGCATGGTCTAAATTGACCTAGAGGTGTTGTTTCAATGTGCATCCAAGGCAAAGTACAAATCTTATTCATCGATCAATCCTTTATATTCGGGAAAAATTTTATAAAACTTTTCTTGTCTGAACTTATCGCTCAAAAGTATTTTTTGCGTTCTTTTGCTGTGGACCGAGACAGTTTCGTCAAATGTTTCGTTCATAAACTTTAAAAAAGTTTGTATTTGATTTCTATATTGTTCTGGTCCTGCATAATTTAACAATTTCTCAGTAATTATATTTTTATATTTTAATGGTAGATACTTAACACAGTATTCTTTAGGACTGTGTAAAAAATTGACATACACATGGTCAAACGTCTTAGTGCTGATCCATTTAAAAAGATTTTCAACATTGAATATATTGAACATATTAATAGTTAAACAGACTTGTGTAGTAATATTTTTTGATTTAGATTTGGCCTTATGAAAACGTTCAATGTTATCATTAACCAGATTCCATTCAGCACCAAATCTTTGATATTCAAAACGAGGTCCTACATCATCAATGCTAAATGCTATGTCTACATGTTTAAAAAAAGGCCAAATATTATCAATAGCATATTTAGGAAAGTGGGTTCCGTTTGTATTGTAATGAACTTTTTGTTTTTTTGACCATCCATTGTCTTTTGATATTTTTAAAAGTTCGAATTGCTCTTGAATCATCATAGGCTCTCCACCAGTAAATTCCATAAGAGATATTGCAGGGAGTACCTGGATAATATCACTCCAAAATTTTGTCGATTCTCTAGGCCATGACCCATCCTTTAGATTATTCTTTGCTATATGGTAAGCATCGCTGTTAGATCCATAAATTTTCATTTCCTCTTGTGCCCATTTTGAAGACGATTGAGATCCACAAATTCTGCATTTTAAATTACAAATGTTGCCAAATTTTATACCCATATAGATTATTTTAGGATCTAACATACTGTTGTAAACATTAAAAGTTTTGTTATCGTTCATACGTTTACTAACACCACCACTTTGTTCAACTTGCCAACATGCATCACATTCTCTTATCTTTTTACCTGCTAAAAAATCCTGCCTTATTTTTTGCATGTATTCTGATTTAAACACATCTTCAATAGAATCACCATTCTGAACACTGTAGTGTGTACCATCTGGTTTTTTAATAAAATCTTTGAACAGGCAACAGGGTCTAAACTTGCCATTTGTTGAAAGTTCTGTATGAATCCAAGGCAGGACACATTTATTAGACATCAAATATCCCCTGTAATTCTGGAAATATTTGTAATGT
>CAACVD010000455.1_pt1 | contig 20190 bp, 21 predicted proteins | sample 2381771 | NCBI WGS metagenome assembly CAACVD01 (sample SAMEA5211965, study PRJEB30684) | marine metagenome | biome: Marine; feature: Epipelagic; material: Water | collected 2015-10-15 | depth 15 m | reverse complement strand
AAAGAGCAAGGAGACCATAAATGGCTACATCAGGAACATATAGTTTTTCTATGGAAATTGATGAAGTAATCCAAGAAGCTATGGAGATGATAGGCGGTGAGGCCACACTAGGTGAAGAGGTTCGCTCTGCTCGTAGGTCTATTAATTTGCTTTTACAAGACTGGCAAAATCGGGGCATCCAACTATGGACAGTAGGTACAACAGCTGTTACTGTAACAACTAGTACAACTAGCTATGACCTTGGTACAGAAAATATAGATGTACTTGAAGCTGTTGTTAATCGTGATAATATTGATATTCAAATTGAACGTATTAGCATGGAAGAGTATTTAAAGATACCTAGAAAAAGCCAGACAGGAAGACCAACACAATATGCTGTAAGAAGAGAACGTGATAAATCTGTTGTATTTTTGTGGCCTATTCCTGAAAATAGTACAGATATTGTTAAGATTGAAACAGTAAAATATATACAAGATGTAACACGTTCTAATCAAACTGCAGACATTTCTCGTAGATTTTTACCTTGCTTAACAGCAGGTACAGCTTACTTTATGTCTATGAAAAGACCCGGCGTAGATGCAGGACGTATTCAAATGTTAAAACAAGAATATGAAGAAAGACTTTTAAGAGCGCAAGAGGAAGATAAAGAACGTGCAAGTTTGAAGCTTACACCTAGAATAGGGTATGTCTAATGGCTGCAAAGAACGTATATGCTATTTGTGATGTATGTGGATTTAGATATAAAAAATCACAAATGAAAAAAAATAGTTATGGTCTTTTAGTTTGTAGTACTGACTTTGATGGTTCTTATGATTTATTAAATCATCCTCAAAATAAAAGTCCTCGCTTTACAGAAGAGCAAATTGTAAAAGATGCAAGACCACCTTTGAATGATGAAAGAAACATTGATTGGACAGGCGGTGAAACTTGGGAAGATAGTAGCAAGAACTGGAATCAAATATAATGACAGATTTAACAGGCAAAAAAATATCAAACACATATAAAGATTTATTAAAAATTAAAACAAATTCAGATAATTCTGGGGTTGATTCAACAGTTAGATTTATTCAAGATGGAGAAGGAAATAACACTGCTCTTAAAGTATCTAACAATGAAGTTGCTACAAATGGAAATGTTTCTGTTGGTGGTAATCTTACTATTACAGGAACTCTAGGAGCAGGTACATTTAATCATACAAACATAACAGCATCTGGAAGAGTAGAGGCTGTAAGTGTTCAAGCTAGTGCAATCAGAGCAGATACAGTCTGTGCCACTACACTCTTTGGTGATGGTTCAAATTTAACAGGTATTGTTATTGGTGGAGCAGCATCGGCAGGTACATCAGCTACATTACAAACTAAAATAAATGCTGTTAGTGCAGCGTTGCAACTACAAGTTAATTATGTATCAGCAGTTGTTAGTAACAATACTTCTGTTGGTACAGCTAATGCTGCAGCTATTGTAGCATTATCTGCTACACTCGAAAGTAGAATAGCTGTTGTTAGTTCTATTATTCCTCGTGGATTAACATCTCTTACAAACAACTACTGGAAAACTACTACAACTACTCCAACTTCAAGTGGAGGAAAACCAGAAGGATTTGTTTGGTATGTAATTTCTTAAAAAGGTTTTACAAGTAAATGGCAAAGAATATTAAAATATCTGATGGTACATCAGTTAATGGTGCTAGAGATGTAGAACGTATTTTTATAAACTCAAACCAAGGAACTATCTTTGAGGTTAACTTTGTATTAATAGCTGATGGCGGTGTTCCTAATACAGCTTACAACGCTGTCTTTACTACAACTCGTAGCACAACAACTACATTTGATACTGCCTTTATTACAGCTGGTGTTAGCACTAGTAGAACAACTACCTTTAATACTACCACTACTTTTGAAACTGCACTTGCTACATCTCGTAGTACAACAACAACATTTAATACGACTTCAGAAACTACTTTTGAAACTACTGGTAATACTGAAACCAGTAGAACAACTACCTTTAATACTACCACAACATTTGATACTGTATTTGATACTGTTATAGCTACAGCTACAAGCAGAGCTACAGATACAAGTGTGACAACAACATTTAATACTACAACAGTATTTGATACTGCTTTTGCTACTACCTTTGATACTACTACAACATTTGACACAGGAAATGATACATCAAGAACTACTACCTTTGATACTACTACAACATTTGAAACAACAGGTTCTACCTCACTAGCAACAGCTACTAGTTTGGCTACTGCTACTAGCCGTACTACAACATTTGATACTACAACAGTATTTGATACTACAACAGTATTTGATACTACAACAGTATTTAATACTGCATTTGCAACGTCTAATGCAACTGCAACAACTTTAGCTACTGCTACTAGTCGTACTACAACATTTAATACTACAACAACATTTAATACTACAACTTCCTTTAATACTACAACTACCTTTAATACTACAACTACTTATGGCACAAGTAGAACTACTACTTTTGGAACAAGTAGAACTACTACTTATGGTACAAGTAGAAGTACTACAACTAGCTATAATACAAGTAGAAGTACTAGCTTTACTACTACAGGTAGTTTCACTTCTGACCAATACGATGGTAGTAATTATATATGGCAAACTTCTCCAAGCGGTGCGCAGAACTGGAATGGTTCAAATGTTGGAAGTTCAACAAGTACTAGTGATTTTATCTCAGGTGGCTTTAGGTATCGGGTAGGTGCGCTTCAAATTAACTTTAAAGGTCTTGTTGTATATGCAATAAAACGTAGAGTTGAGCGTTCTACATCTAGGACAACTACTTTTGGTACAAGTAGAAGTACTACAACTAGCTTTAACACAAGTAGAACTACTAGCTTTAATACAAGCAGAAGCACTAGCTTTAATACAAGTAGGTCAACAGCTACAAGTAAGTCAACAGGTACAAGTAGGTCAACAGCTACAAGTAAGTCAACAGCTACAAGTAGAACTACTACCTTTAATACTACTACTACATTTAATACTACTACTACTTTTGATACAACAAGCAGTACTTCTGCTTCTACGGCTACTAGTTTGGCTACTGCTACTAGCTTGGCTACAGCTACAAGTAGAACTACTACGTTTGATACCACTACAGTATTTGATACCACAACAACATTTGATACAGTATTTGAAACATCTAGTTCAGCAGCTACAAGTAGAACAACCACATTTAATACAGGCGTAGAAACTGATAAAACTACAACAACTACCTTTGATACAACAAGCAGTACATCTGCCACTACGGATACAAGTAGAACCACTGCCTTTGCTACAACAACTACATTTGATACTAACACAGCGTTTGAAACAACAGGCTCTACTTCAAGAGCTACAGATACAAGTAGAACTACTACATTTAATACTGGTACAACTTTTGAAACAACTTCAGACACAACATTTGAAACTGACAGAAGTACAACAACAACTTTTGATACTGTGTTTGATACAACAAGGGCTACTGAAACAAATTTAGTTACTGTATTTAACACTGATAAAGATACAACAAGAGCTACATCAATAGCTACAGACACTAGTATATTTGAGAGACTGACTGCAACAAATCAGGAAACGGAGGTCACATCAGCAGAAGATTCAACTTCAAGATATTGGGATGGTGACTCATGGAAAGAAGATTAGAAGAAGAAATAGATAGATTAAATAAAAAATTAGAATCAACTTTAGAAATAGTATTAGATTACTTTCAAGATACAGAGGAGAAGATAGAGGAGCTTGAAGAAATAATAGAGGAGTTACGTAATGGCGTTTCACACGATGGCTGATGACGAAGTTCTTGGTAATCCCGTAGCTCACTTTTTTAAATCTGGTAATATATTAAGGTCAGAAAATAATATAAATGTAGAAAGCTTGCGTAACTTGCTTCCTAATACTGGTCCTAATAATACAAAGATTGAATATGATTTATGGTATTCTGTCGGAGATAAAAATAAAATAAAAGGTTTTGTCTATACTGATGGAATGTCTAGCTTTATGTATATAAGACCTGCAAATTCTTTTCATGTTAGAGATATTATGAATAAAGCTTCAAGACATGAAGTTACACAAGAAGGAGAAGATACTTTTAATTTATTAAAAAATGTTTGTGATGATAAATATAAACTAAAAAGAAAAAATATACCTAAACATAAGTTTGTTATTTTTCTGCCCGGTACAAACATATTTAATAAAGTTGTTGATATGCAAAAAGTTGAAAGGGCTGTGTCTCAAGGAGCTAAGTTAAAGTTACATCCTATATCAGCTAATGGATTAAAAAGTTTTTTAAAAAGAAGAGTAGGTGAAGAAAACATAATAGATAAGAAAATATCAGGGCATGATTTATTAGATAATGCAGATATTGTAGGATGTTGTACAAATTCTGAAATGGGGTTAGCCGCATTATTTAAAGGAAAGTCATTGTATATTTTCGATAAGGATGATACAATAAGGACGTATAAACCAATCTATGATGCTATAAAAGTTGAGAATGGTTATAGTGTTAAGAAACTTAAATCTATTTTATCCTGTCCTTTTTCTGGATTAGTACCTTATAATAGTGATAATCCTCAAAAGAAAATAGATAGTTTTTTTAAATACTGTAGTGAGTTTACTAATGCAAGTTAAGAATGTATTAATATATCAGGCTAATCCTCTTACAGCGTTGACAGTTAACTCTATAAAAAAGAATATGCCTGATTGGACATATAAGGTTGTAAAGTCTGGAACTAGTAAAATAGGTACAGCATTAAAAAATGTAGATGATATATCTTTAGTAGTACGAAGTGGAACTGTTTTAAATATTAAAAAAGATGACTTACCTACTAAAGAAAAGCTTGAAAAGTATCACATAGCTTTAAGTAGGGAGCATGTATTTACAGACCATACTAGATTGTGTGGGGCTTATCAAGTAAAGTTAGGTGAACATCCTAATCCAAACTTAATAGACCTTTCTGTTTTTATTATAAATCCGTTTCTTTGGGCAGACATACCTGAAAAAGACAGCGGTATTTTTTTAGAAAAGAAAAAATTATATATGCCTAGATACATGAATCATAAAGAAGATATTCTTGTTAAAGAAAATTTAAGTGCAAGAGACTGTAATATTTATGGAATGTTATCTAAAAAATCATGTATCTTAAATTATGTGAATTGTATACTAAATGAAAAAATAACAATGTCTGAAAAGTTTTCCTATGCTTTCGATGAAGTTAATAAATATACAGATGGGTTAGATTCAAAGTATAAAGATATTATTAATAAATTTTCAAATATGACTGATGGTCGATATGATAAGTTTAAAAGAAAGTTAGCAGAGGTAGTATAAATGGCTATAACTATAACACAAGTTTCTGATATTACCTCTGATGAGTTTGATACTTTTTGGAATTATTCGTTGCCTTACATGACAGCAGAAACTAATCCTACAATTTTAACAAGCTCTTCTCATGGTATACCTTTAAGTGCATCTAAAGAGGCAATTAAAGATACATACTTTGGTGATTCTTATAATTGTTATAAAATTAGTAAAGACGGAACACTTGTTGGGATTGCTAGTGGAACATCGGACAATGGATTTTTATTTGCTCCTTGTGCATTAACTGGTCCAGATTCTAGTAACAGTAGGGCTTGGAAATATACAGCAGATTATTGGGGTGCTTGGAGAACTGTAGTAAGTGCTGCTAGTCTAAGCGGTTTAAAATCTAAGGTAATAGGAACTACTCATTCAGCTATTGTAGATAATGGTCAGAATAACAGGTATCCTGATTCTACTTTTACTACTTCTGTAAGTGAAACATTATCAAATGGTGATTCTATAAACATAATTACATTTACTCATAACTAAGGATAATAATAAATGACAGAAGATGCAAAACAAATAGCAGATGTAGCAGCTGGTGGAGTTACCATTAGTGCATTTATGGCATGGATACCAGAGGCTACGGCACTTTTGTCGTTAGTTTGGGTTTGTATTCGTATCTATGAAACAGATACAGTTAAAAATATTATAAGGAAGAGCGACGATGGCTAGTACATATACATCCAGTACAAGATTAGAAAAACAAGGTGATGGCGAAAATGCTAACACATGGGGTTTACGATTAAATGAGAGAGTCATTGACATGGTTGATGATGCTATTGCTGGTTATATAACAGTTGCGTTAACATCAGCAACAGAAAAGACCTTATCAACAAATGATGGAACAACGGATGAGGCAAGAAACTTTGGTTTAAAGTTTACAGGTAATTTTGATTCTCCTGTAAATGTTGTTATTCCTGCAGAACAAAAAATTTATTTTGTTCATAATGCAAATAGTGGCAATGGCTCAGTTACTATGCAACCTGCAGGAGGTACTGCAACAACTGTTGCTGATGCAGGGAACAGTGCTGTATTAGGAACTGATGGTTCTACCATTAATGTTTTAGAAACAGTTACTTCTGTTGCTAATGCTACAGATGCTGTAAACGCTACTAAAGTAAAAGTTTCTCCTACAAGCACTAATTCTAGTTTTAGAGTTTTATTTGGCACTACTAGTGATGCTATTGTAACAGCTGCAAGTATATTTAAAAATGGTGATGATGGAGAATTTCACTATAATCCTTCTACAAATTTACTAAGAGTAAATAATCTAAGAGCTAGTGGTATGGTTAGTGCAAATGATATTAATTGTAGCGGTACACTTGTTGTTGATGGCACTAGTACTTTAAAAAATGTTAACTGTAGTGTTGTTGTAGCTACAGGAGATGTTACAGCTTTTTCTGATGAAAGACTTAAATCTAAAATTGAAACATTAGATGGAACTAGAGCATTTGAAATGCGTGGTGTATCTTATGAGAAAGACGGTCAACAAGGTTCAGGTGTTATTGCTCAAGAACTAGAAAAAATTGCTCCAGAACTTGTTAATAACAGTGGAGAATATAAATCTGTTGCATATGGTAATATTGTAGGGTATTTAATTGAAGCAGTTAAACATCTTAAAGAAGAAGTAGAAGAATTAAAAGGTAAGGTAAATGGCTCTTCCTAGTTCAGGAACACTAAGTATCAATGATATTGTGGGTGAGTTTGGAGGCTCTGCACCACATGCACTAAGTGAGTACTATCGTGGTGGTTCACTTGTTCCAGATGTTACACAAAATTCATCTGTTCCTACTAGTGGTACAATAAAGATAACAGATTTTTATGGTGCAGTAAATTATACTCCTTTGTCTATATTAGGTAATGCTGCTTGGGTACAAGGTTCAACATCAAGTACATCTTCTTCTCAAAGTGTAACTGTACCTTCAGGAACAAAGTCTATTATTGCGCTAGGCAGTATTTCAACAAACGCATCAAAAGGAACACTTCATACAGGTGTTACTATTGGAAGCACTAGCTTAACTGAAATAATTTCAACAAACAGCCCTGCATCTGAATATACTTTTGATTCAGCTATATATGCAGCAAACTTTAGCACAACTGGAAGTCAAACAGTAACATTTAACTATAGTGGCGCACAGTCTGCTTACGGGTCTGGACATGCAGTTATTTTTCTTAGCAAGCCTTTTGCTACTACCCCTTCAGCTTCAGATAGTGATGGTGCTAACGATTTGAACGTAACCTCTCATACACTTACAATAGATAAGTTTGGAGAGGGAATACATGTTGGTACAGCTACTGTTAGAAATACATCTCCAAATATGACAAATATGGCAACTGTACTTAATCAGGCTTCTCCTAGTTCAAGTAGAAATTATCTGCACGGATTTGGAATTAGCTCTGGTTCTTATAACGCATCTAGCTCACTTGCTAGTACAGCTACTTTATTTGATACTAACTTTGGAGAAACATTTGCTGTAGCATCTTTTGCACCAACAAAATTTAGTGAAAACTAGAAGGTATTTTTATGGCATCACAATTAGTAAAATTAGATTTTGCTCCCGGCTTTCACAGAGAATCTACTCAATACTCTGAGGAAGGCAAGTGGTATGATGGAAACCGTATTCGTTTTAGAGAAGGTAAGCCAGAAAATTTAAGAGGGTATGAAAAATTTAGTGATACAGATTCAACTCCTGCGGAAATTATTAATGGAATACCTCGTGATATTATTACATGGACAGATAATAATACAAGACCTTATGTAGCTTTAGGAACAAACCAACAATTATATGTAGTTCAGAACGAAACTTTTTATGATGTTACTCCAATTATATTTACTACAAGTGTTAATGGAAATTTTAAAACAGTTACAACTCAAGGTCAAGCCGCTAAAGTTGAAGTTAGTGTAAATAGTTTACCTACTTTAGAAGCTGGTCAAAGAGTTGAGTTTAAAGGTGTAAATACATTTTCAGGTGTTAGTGTTAATGGCGCAAAAACTATAGTATCTGTTATTGGAACTACAGGGTTTACTGTATCTACATCAAATAATGTTTCTGCTACTGGCGCAGCAACAGGACAAGGTAGTGCTGGAAGTATAAATATTTTATTAAAACCAGAATCAACTGATGATATTCAGGGGTTAGGTTATGGAGCAGGTGTTTATAATGCAGGTGCTGCTGGTTCGGGCAGAGCATGGAATGAAGAAGCAACTGAATCAAATATTATATTTTTAGCTAATCAGTGGTCGCTAGATACTTGGGGAGAAGACTTATTAGCATTAAGACGGGGTGGTAGACTTCTATATATGGATACTAATTTATCAGCTGTTCCAATAAGAACGATTGAGGTATCAACAGCACCACTGTCTAATACATTTGTTGTATCACCAAACGATAGACATGTTATATGTTATGGAAGTAAAACTTTTGCTGCTTCTGCTGCTGCACCTATTGATAACATGGTTGTAAGATGGTCAAGCCAAGAAGACTTTGAACAGTGGAGTCCACTTCCTACAAATTCAAACTCAGGTGAAGTTGTTTTGACTGAAGGTTCTCGTATCATAGGAGCAACTCGCTCAAGAAATGCTATTAATATATGGACAGATAAAGCTATGTATATACAGCAGTTTGTTGGTCCTCCTTTTACATTTAGTTTTACACAGGTTGGTTCTAACTGTGGATTGATTGGACCACATGCAGCTATTGACTATGATGGTATTTCTTATTGGATGGGTCAAAATAACTTCTTTGCTTATGATGGTCGTGTTCAAACAATGCCTTGTACAATAAGAAGAAAACTATTTGAAGATTTTAACTCAACAAACCAAGAAAAAGTTTATGCAGGTATTAATTCAGAATTTAAAGAAATTATTTGGCTTTATCCCTTATCAGGTAGTTCAGAGCCTAATGCGTATGTAATTTACAATACACAAGAACGTACATGGGTTTATGGTAAGTTATTTGAAAATGGTATTGTAACTACATTCCAAGATAGAGTTGTATACGATAATACATTAATGACAGGTAAAACAACTGAAGCTGATAATATTTATCTTTGGAACAATGAGCCAGAAGGTATGTATAGAGGTGATGGTGAACAGCTTGTATCTTTTTTAGAATCGGCTGAGTTTGATTTAGATACAGGAAAACAACTTATGTTTATAGATAAACTTATTCCAGATTATTCTTTTGATTCTGGAGAGCAGGTAAACTTTTTTGTAAATGTAAAAGATTATCCTAGTGGAACAGTAACAGAAAAAGGTCCATTTGTGTTTAACCAGAATACAACTAAAGTTAATTTAAGAGCTAGAGGACGGTCTGCTAGTGTAAAAGTGTCTGGAACTAATGATGGTAAATGGCGTTGGGGCAGTGTTAGAATGTCTATGCAACCTGATGGAGAAAGATAGATGGCTAATTACCCTAGATTTTCTGGATACTTTTCTCCTAGAACAATAATGGAACTTTATGAAAATTTAAAAAGTTGGAGTAATGAGTTTGGTCGTGAGTTAGATTTAAGGGACGCTCAAGTAGATGGAAGACCAGCCACTAAGATTTTAACAGAAGTAACAGTTACTAATATTCCAAATCCCCAGAATGGAGATGTAGTTTTTGCTGTTAGTGCTGGAAAGTATAAAGGTTATGTAAGTGGCACAGGCTGGGTAAACTTTCATTAGAGGCTGGTATATTTCAATAATATATTGTATAATAAGATAATTAACAAGGAAAAATAGTATGGCTTATGGACAAAATATGAATGCACCAATGTCAGGTCTGATGGGACTTGCTGCTATGAAAGGGCGTATGGGTGATAATACGTTAGTGCATGTTAATCCTATGGAACTTAAAACATTGGATGCACTAGCAGGACCGGGAGGTTTAACACAGAATCCTAGTACTGGTTTGCCAGAAGCTTTTAAAATTAAAGATTTACTTCCCGCTCTCCTTGCTGTCGCTGCTCCATATGCTATTCCGTTTATAATGGGAGGCGGTGCTGCAGGTGCAGGTGCATTAACAGGTTTAAAAGCTGCGGCTGCTTCTGCTGCTGGTGCTGGTGCAGGTACAGCTTTAACTGGTGGTAATAGAGAAGAAATATTAGGCTCTGCTTTAGTTACTGGTTTAACTGCTGGTCTTGCAGGAGGACAGAACGCAGCGACACAAGTTGGTAAAACAGCCGGAACAACAGTTGCTCCTACTGCTACTACTGCTGCTGCTGGCTCTGGTGCTGCTTCTGGTGCTGCTTCTGGTCTTAGCAGTATCGGTGGAGGTGTTAGTTTAGCTGGTGGTGCTGGTGATGCAGCGACAAAAGCTGCACATTCTTCTATTATGCAATCTCTTAGTCCTCAAGCTGCATCAGGTTTTGCTACAGACTTAGCTCAAAAAACTTTTACAGAAGCTGGTGGTAAAGAAATATTAAGTCAAGCTGGTTCAGATTTGGTTAAGAAACAACTGGTTAAACAAGGAGTAGGTGCAGGATTAGGTGCGTTAGGAACAACGCCGGGTCTTTATGAAATTCCTGAAACTAAAACTGCAGAGTATAAACTACCAGATACAATTCCATATATGAAAAGAGAACAGGTAGCTTCTCAAGAAGATATAGATGAATTTATTAGAAAAGGAGGAGCTACACCTCAATTCTTTAATTATTCACCCGTACAGATTCCTACTCAAATGGCTAGAGAAGGAGGAGATTTAGGAGAAGCACCAGTAACTTATATGGCAACAGGTGGTGATACAAGTGATATGGGAATGTTCACAGGAATGGTAGAAGCACCACAAGGTAATGGCATGTCTGATAACGTATCCTTTGAAGTTGTAGGAGACCCACAAATTAAACAAGCAATGTTAAGTCCTGACGAATATGTTATGGACGCATTTACAGTAGCAGCATTGGGCAACGGTTCTTCTGATGCTGGTGCAGAAAAATTAGATAATTTTAGATTAGCTTTGAGAGAGAAAGTATATGGTAAGGAGGCACAGCCCAAACAGGTTGATGGGGCTAAAGAACTTAGCCGACTTACTTAATGGCAAAAGAATATTTTCAAATACCACATACTGATATAGATAAGCATTGGGAACTCTTTGCTTCACTAGTTCAGAAAGCTATAGACAAATCAGATAATAATGACTATAGCATATTTGGAATATATCATAGATTAAAATTAAATCAATGGCAACTATTTTGTGTATTAGAAGATAATGAATTAAATTCTATTTTTATTACAAGCGTTACACCTTTTGATTTAAATTGTTATTTACATATATGTGTAACAACAGCAATGGAAGGTAAAAAACTAGACTATCAGTATATGTTAGATTGTTATAAAGAAATTGCTGTAAAATTTAACTGTAATAAAATTAGTGCTATGGGTAGAAAAGGCTGGAAGAAAATAATGCCTGAGTATGGGTGTAAAGAACAAACACTGTTTACTGTAACGATGGAATAAAATTATGATTATAGAAAAAAATAAAAATACTTTTGAAGATTTGTTAGGTTTAGAAATAGAAACAGAAGATAAGTTTCTTAATAAAAAACTTAACTCTCATATTTGTTATTTCGGCGGCGGTGGCGGCGGTGGTCAAAAACAACAGGATATTGCCCCTACTTTAAGACCTTTTGTAACTGATGTTCTTGAGAGAGCAAAAGCAGAATTTACATCAGAAGAGCCGTTAGCTCAGTATGAGGGTGAACGTGTTGTAGGTTTTAAAGATGACGAGTTAGCTGCTCAACAAGGAATTTTAGGTTTAGTTGACAGAGGTATTAGTTCAGATAAAAGACTATCTTCAGCTGATACATACTATGACCCTGCACTTGGTTTATTAAAAAGGTCAGGAAGATACACTGACAAAGGTGCTTCAGAAATAACAGCAGATGAAATTCAAGGTCGTATGAATCCTTATACGCAAGCTGTTTTAGATATTGCTAAAAGAAAAGCGGCTGATGAAGCATCATTGTATGACCAACAGTTAAGCGCACAAGCTGCTAAGACAGGGGGTTTTGGTGGTTCTCGACAGGCTATTCTTGAGGCTAGAGCAGCATCAGACCTTGGTAGTAGACTCTCTGATATACAGGTAAAAGGAATGGAAGCTGCATATAACGATGCTATTCGTGCAGCAGAAGCATCCCGTGGTAGACAGTTTCAAGCAGCTTCAGGTTTAGGCGCACTATCTGGACAATATGGTAATCTTGGGCAACAAGCTCTTGGTCAAGCTTATCGTGAACAAGGTTATCGTTCTGGTGTAGGTGAGGCTCAACGAGGATTAGAGCAACAACGAGCAGATATAGGTTATCAAAATTTTGTCGAAGAAAGGGACTATCCTGCCAGACAACTTGAAAGATATGCAGGTATTGCGTTTGGTGTTCCACAGGGTTATCTCCAACAGCCCGGACTACCGGGAGCTTCTCCATTTCAACAGGTTGTCGGCGGTGCTGCTACTGTAGGCGGTCTTGGTCGTGGACTTGGTTTCTTTAATCAAGGCGGTAATATAGGAAGCAATGGCTTGTCTACTGTGTATAGGTCTACAGCTGGTCAAATAGGAGTTCAAATGAGAGATGCTACTGGACAATTTTTAGCAGGAGGACCGGGAACAATATTAGGAGATGCTCAAAAACTTAAAGAGTTAGAAGCTCAACTTCTTATGGAAAAAGACAGTAATAAAGCAGAAAATTTAAAAAATCAAATTGTTTCTTTAGAACAGAGTATAAGTAATAGAAGAAGAGAAAAATCAATTCCAGTTGGAGATGATGCTGATGCTGCAAGTTTATTAGACCCTAGTTTAATTAAACAGATACAGCAGTCAGGTTTAGAAGGTCTAAGAAAATTTAAGTTTGACCCTGAAGCTGAAAAAGAAAGAATAAAAAAAGATAAAGGTTTTGCAGTTGCTCAAATGGGCGCAGGTATTTTAGCAGCTGACCCATCAAGGGGTGCATTGGCTGCTATAGGTCAGGGCATACAACCAGGATTGGCAGAACTTTCTAAATTACAAAGAGAGCTTACAGACCTTCCTAAAAAAGAAGCAGAAAGTTTATTGCAACAAGCTGTAGTTGGTTCTAGTATTGTAAGTAAGCTTGCTGATTATGACCCTGATTCAACTTATGATATAACAGCATCTGGTTTGTCTCCTTCTGCTATGGAAAAAATAGTAAGGGAAAGATTTGCTGATAATTTAACTCCTGCTGAAGCGAAAAATCTTACTCAAAAAATATCTGAGATTAATGCTTTTGCTTTAGAGATTGCAAGGAGTAGTAAGTCTGCCGCTACAAATACACCAGTATTTCAAAATATTCAGTTGCAGTTATTAGAGGATACTTTTAGTAGACCTAATGTAGAAGCACCTCCAGTTATTAGTGATATAGTAAATCAAAATTCACAACCAAAAAATAATCAACAAAATAGTGGTGGTATTTCAACTTCTGACGAAATTATAGATGACTTAATGAAAAGCTTACGAAGAGACCTTCAAGAAATTAATTAAAGGCAAATCAATAAAATGGAAAAAAAGTATCTAGCTCCTAGTGATTATAGAACTCAATCTTTTGTTGATATATTTAAAAAGCTAAAAGATAATGAAGTTCTTAGAACAAATAATAAAGAAGCTAAAAAGTATATAGAATCTAAAGGTTTTCAATATGATGACTATGTCCGAAATGCAGAAGAATTTACGGCACTCATCAAAGGTAAATCTGATGATGAGATAGAAGATATTTTAGCTCCTGATAATTTTGGCTTGGGGTTTGCAGGTCGTGTGTCAGGTAGATTTTTATCTGGATTAGCTGACTTTGGTGAAACTGTTTACACAGGTGGAATGGCACTAAGCCCTACTATTACTTGGGAAGAATCTCAAGAATTAGTTGATTCCTATCAAGATAAAGCAAAAAGTTTTTTACCTGATAATGTCAGACGACAGTTTCAAAGAAGCTTTGACCCTTATCATGGAGAAGGACTATCTGCTCTTGCAGAAGACTTTGGAGCTTTAGCTTTAGAGTTTGCTGGTGGTAGAAAAGTAATAAAAGATAGTTTAGAAGCTGTATCAAAAAACTTTGTAAGAGATGGTACGACTAGTGGTGGTAAAAGCGTATTTAATAATTTTAAAAATAAAGTAGGAAGCAATAAGTCTGATATTTCTAAAATGGCTGGTGAAGGTATTTTAGCTGCTACTGTTTTAACTCTTACAGAAGACCCTTCAGAAACTACTGAGTTTGGAGCAGATGTGTTAGAGTTTTCTTTACAAGCTATTGGTAAAGACCCTCAAGCAAGCGCAGCTTTAAAAAGATTAAGAGAAACTCCAGATGATGATTTGTCTGCAAACTATTTAAATTCTTATCTAGTTAACTTAGGTCTTGCTCCTATTTTTGGAGCAGCATCAGGGTTAATATTAGGTGCTGGTAAAGGTGGCGTACAGCTTTCAAAACCTTTTACTGGTAAAGCTATGCAAGAACTTAAACGTTTGCCTAGTTTTTTACCTGCTTCTTTTGCTTTTAACTTTACAACTCGTAGGGGAACAAACGACGAAATCATTGACCTTATGATTAGAAGGGATGCTATTCCAGCTAACGTAGCTGAGATGTTAAAAGGAAGAAGTGATGACTTAAAAGCACTAGTTAACATGAATATTCCTAAAGAAAAGAAAGACGAAGTAGAAGAAATAATAGGAATGATATGGAATACGTCTTCAAAAAGTCCTGAGTATAAGCAGCTGTTAGATAAAATAGGTGATAAAGATATAGCTAAAGTTGTAAAAGAAATGGACCAAGAGTTTCGTGACTTAGAAAAAATGAAGAATCTAACAAGAGGAGAGCTTCAAGCAACTGTTAATGCAAACGGTGATACATATGTTACAAGAAACTACGAGCTTTTTGATTATGGAAAATATCAAAAAAATATTCTAAAAAAATGGAATACTTTTAGAGATACTTACTTAGAAAATGATGGAAATCTATACAGTAGAGGAATGGGTACAGCAGACCCCGATGGATTTTTTAAAAACATTGTCTCTTCTTTAGTTGCTACAGGTAGAACAGAAAAGCAAGCAATGAGGGATATACAAAAGCTTTTTGAAAAGGCTGGCACAGATAGAGAAGGAATGGATATTTTTAAAGCTATTCTAACAAATAATGCTAAAATATCAGAGACTCTTGTAGGTAAAAAAAGAAAAGAACTTCCCCAAGCATTTAAAGATATACTCAAAGAAATAAAAGACCCTTATAGAAACTATACTATGACAATGAGTAATCTTGCCAAGCTTAAAATGGAAGATGATATAATGGAGGAAGTTATTACTGTTTTGTCCAAACAAAAAGGTGCAATGACTACAGATGCATTAGAGGCTGGTAGTAAAGGAATGGTTTCTTTATCTGATGTTGGAGCGCAAAGACTTGGAAGAATATTTGGCAGAGGAGCAGTAGAAAAGAACCAAGTTGTAAATAAATTTGATGACATATATGTTACCCCTGCATATAGAGATACTCTTGAACAAGGTATGGGATTACTAAATCCAAAAATGTCAGATTTTTTTGGTATACTAAGAGGAAGTCAAATAGCTGGTGGGTTGTTGCAAACTTCTAAAACAGTTCTTTCTACAGCTACATGGGGTGTTAATATTGCAGGTAATAATATTTTAATGTTAGCTAGTGGTCATATGCCAATAAGTGTAAAAGGTTTTAAACAAGCAGCTAAAAGTGGTGGGGCTACTATGTTTGGAACTCACCCAAAAATGAAACAGTGGTTAGGTATGTCTAACAAAGAACTTGCAGACACGCAAGCAAGATATAGAGAGTTAGGATTAACAGGTTCAGATATTAATGTTAATTTATTAAGAAGATATTTTAGAGCTTTAGATTCAGACCCCAAAATATTACAAGAAATGGCTAATTGGAACGGTGTAGGAAAAACTCCTATTGATTTAGTAAAACTTGGTTTTAAAAAAGCTACAGATTTTTATCAGTTTCAAGATGACTTATATAAAATAATGCACTTTCATAAAACTTTAGATGATATATCTCAATTTAAAAAATTTGAAGGTTTGTCTAAAGAACAGTTAGAAAGATTAGCTGCTCAAAGAACTCGTGATTTAATGCCTAATTTTAATATGCTTCCTAATGTTATTAAACAAATAGGTGCTTCACCTGTAATAGGGGCGTTTCCTTCTTTTGTTGCAGAGTCTGTTCGTATTATGAAAAATCTAGGAAAATATACAGCCTATGATTTATCAGAAGGAATAGCTAAAGGAGACAAATCTCAAATTGCTTCAGCAGGTAAAAGATTGGCAGGAATGACAACTGTTGCAGCTGCGCCTGTATATTATCAAGAGTATACTAAAAAAGTAGCAGGTATAACTGATGAGCAAGAACAGGCTATTGAAAATAGAATATCTCCTTTTGATGCTAACAATATTAGATTCTATAGTCCCGAAGGCATAAAAAAATATTATGTTGGAGAAGATGGAGATATACCTAGATATGGATTAGAGTATTTTAATTATGGAAGAATGGACCCATTTAATTTTATTAGAAGACCTACTACAGCTTTACATGCTATGATGCAAGAGGGTGAGTATTCACAGGATAAAATGAATAAAACACTTATGGGTGTTGCAGAAGATGTAATGAGTCCTTTTATTGGTCCATCTATGTTAACAGATGCTTTTTTTAAAATGCAAGAAACAGCTTCTAAAAATGAAGATGAAACAATAGAAAGAGGATTAGAAAATATTGTTAGCACTGTTTGGGATATATTTAAACCAACAACGCTTTCATATTTTGAAAAAAGAAAACAATACGAGCAGCAAAGACAGAGAGAAGGTTTTGAAGACTCAATGCCTATTACAGAATATGGTACAATGATGGCAGAGGATGAGTATGACTTAGGTTCTTTTATGGGAACTAAAATGTCTATGTTAGATTTTAGTGGTACTTCTTCTTTCGGTGTTAATCCATCAGTTAAAAATTATAAACAATCTGGAAATACTTTTTACGAAGCTTTAAGAAAGCCTAGCGCATATGCTACTGCTGAAGGTTTAGATAACATTTATGAAGAAGCAGTAGAAAGTCAGAAAAAAGCAAGAAGAAATCAACAAGAGATTGGTGCAGTAGTAGAGGACTATGAAAAAATATTTGGTCCTCAACTAGGAATAAAAGTTTTAAAAGATGGTATAAGCAACTTTGGATTGAAAGGCATAGACCCAACAACAGAAAAATTAATTGATGCGTATACTATGAATAAAACTGTTCCTCTTACTTTAGGAATACCTCCTGCTCAAAGAAGACTTAGGGGTGTACCAGAAGATGCTTTTGAAGATAAAATAAAAAAGATATTTTATACTTTTGGTGATAAAGTACCTTTGTTTGATGATAAATAAAAATGGATTGGATTACATCAGATTTAATTAACGCTATTAATGAAACATCTTGGGTAGATGGTATAGGAACTATTATTGTTTTACTACTTGCTTACGCTGCTTATAGATGGATTAAAAAAAATATTTAAGGATTTAATATGGAGTATAACAAGGAGAAACTAATTGACCTTATCATCTATCACGAAGGGTTGGAACTTAAACCTTACAGATGTACGGCTGGGCATCTCACGATTGGAATTGGGCGTAATCTTGATGACCGTGGTATTACTGAAGACGAAGCCCGTTTTCTATGTGAGAACGATATTGAGATTGTTGAGCGGGAGCTTGTTAGAAAGTTTCCTTTTGTTGTGGGGCTTAGTGAGGTACGCATTAGGGTTCTTCTTGATATGGCTTTTAATCTTGGGATACCTCGTCTATCTGCCTTTTCAAATATGTGGGGAGCTTTGGAAGACGGAGACTACAAAAAAGCAGCGATGGAAATGCTCGACTCAAGATGGGCAAGCCAAGTCAAACGAAGAGCCTACAAGCTTGCACAAATGATGGAAACAGGAGAAGACGAATAATGTTACAAGGAATATTAGGACCAATCGCAGGACTAGCTGGCACATGGCTAAAGGGCAAACAAATGAAAGCCCAAGCAAAGCAAAAGCTAGAGCTTGCAAAGCTAGAAGGCGCAGCTAAACGTGCAGCTAGTGACTCAGCTTGGGAAGAGAAAGCTATGACTGCTTCACAGGACTCGTGGAAAGACGAGTTGTGGACGGTTTTTTTCGTGTCTATGCTATGTGCCTGTTTCTATCCACCAGCACAGCCGTATATAGCAGAAGGTTTTAGATTTTTAAGAGAGGATTGTCCAGAGTGGTTAAGCTGGGGAATCCTTGTATCAATCGGCGCAAGCTTTGGTGTTAAGTCAATAGGCGCATTTAAAAGATAGGATAACAAAGTTTAACTTTTAGTTAATAGGTTTTCTGTATTTATCCCAAGATAGTTCTGATATATTTTCGTAAGAATATGTAGGATTTAAATCTCCTATAAAAAATACATCATCACGAGTTTCTAGTAAACCTTTAACAATATTTTGTTCTATAGATGGTTCATGTGCGGGATGATTTTCTAGTTTATCTTCGGGGTCTTCAAAAGGAGAAAGCACTAAAGGTAAATGCCAGCTAGTAGCTGTAGTTCCTTTGTTTGTTTTTCCATTTATAAACTTTACTCCTTTGTGAAAGAAATCAAAGTTAATAAAAGTTAGAGAAGAAAAAGTATTTACTTTAGTACAAAAATATAAGGCTGTCAATAATCCTATTGATAGTCTTTTTCTTTTCTCAGAGTTAGGAGTGTATGTGTTTATATATTTACTATGTATATTTTCTAGTTCATCAGGCGTAAACATTACAGTGTGTTCGTAATTAGGATGACTTATTTTTTTCTCAAAGAAAGATGGATTATAAAGGACTTTAGTTTCTTCAGGATACTGGTTTCGCATCTTACTTCTTAGAGAACCAGTAGCCCATATATCAGTGCGGCTTCCTATAAATTTTTCTTTTCCTGTTGGTACACCCTTACCAAACCGAACAACTAAATCAAAACTGTCTATATCTCTGCCTTGTTTTTTTGTTAAGGAGTCTACACTATTTCCTACTAAAACAATGTGTTTATTTAGGCAGTCGATTTTCATAACTTTACAAAGCGGCTTCAATCATTTCTTGAATCATAGTTTCAAAACTATATTGAGGCTTCCAGCCCAGAATTTCCCTTGCTTTTGTTGAGTCTCCTACAAGTTGGTCAACTTCTGAAGGGCGATAGAAGTCAGGATTGATGTCAACAATAACATTGTTATAATCATCATAGCCTTTTTCATCTACTCCTTCTCCCTTCCATCTAATGTCTATAAAATCTACAACTTTAAAACAGTATTCGACTAGCTCTCTTACTGTGTGCATTTCTCCCGTGGCTAAAACATAATCATCCCCTTGGTCGTGTTGAACCATACGATACATTCCATCGACATAATCTTTTGCATGACCCCAATCACGTTTAGCTTCTAGGTTGCCAAGACTAATTCTATCTTTTCTGTTAGCTACTACATCTACCACACCCTTAACAATCTTTTGTGTAACAAACTCATCACCACGCCAAGGTGATTCGTGGTTAAACAATATACCATTAGAGCCGTGTAGACCATAGGCTTCACGATAATTCTTAACTATCCAGAAAGAGAATAGCTTGGCTACGCCGTAGGGTGAGCGAGGATAGAAAGGTGTTGTCTCTGTCTGTGGAACTTCTTGTACTTTGCCGTACAGTTCAGAAGTAGATGCCTGATAGAAGCGTGTTGTCTCTAGCATGTCTAGTGTACGCATACATTCTAGTAGTCTAAGAGTGCCTAGACCATCAACATCAGCTGTATATTCTGGTATATCAAAGGACACACGGACATGTGACTGTGCGCCTAAGT
>CAACVD010000453.1_pt1 | contig 20193 bp, 29 predicted proteins | sample 2381771 | NCBI WGS metagenome assembly CAACVD01 (sample SAMEA5211965, study PRJEB30684) | marine metagenome | biome: Marine; feature: Epipelagic; material: Water | collected 2015-10-15 | depth 15 m | reverse complement strand
TGGCTTTCATGAAGTTCTTTCTAGCCATTCCGTCCACAGATCCACCCCTTGCGGATGCGTTTCGGGTGTACGTGTGCGTGTGTTGCTATATGTGTGAATCCCCAGGATCTGTATTACTCACCCCATTTTCTAAGCGGGTACTCTGTTCTAACACAACAAATTAGCTTGGATGCGTTAGAATCTGCTTGAAGACTTGCATATGTCAAAAATACCCTGTAACTTCGCCAAGCAGCTCAGCGCGATGATGGACATCCGAGTTGCGATAAGCTTCCCAAAAGGTTTTTTGAGTTGGACGAAAGTCTGGAAGCTGTTTTGCTGTGCTGGCGCAAGGACTATCTTGTTATATTTGCGTCATGAGAGCCAAGAAAAGGAAGATCAAGAAGAAGGGTACTTACGACGTTGAGGTTGACGGTAAGACCTACCAGGTAAAAGGAAAGAAGGTAGAGAAGCGCGGGGGTCGTGTAACGAAGTTCAAAGCCAAAGGTGAAGGGGACGGCTTCAAGATTAAGATCAAGGACAAACTCAAGAAGAGCAAGAGCGGCCTGGTCAAGAAGGATAAGAAACAGAGTAAGTACAAGTAATGCTAGGATTAGGAACATCAATAACTACAGGCTCTGTGAAGGCTAACCCCTATCCAAGTAAAGTTCTTTTTGAGAGAAGCGGGAATTGGACTTCTGATGACACAAGTCTAACTACATATAGAGCCAACCTGTCTGTTGGCACTACAGAGGTTGCAGGAATCAGCAACTATCTAGTCATTGAAATGACTTACTCAGGCGCCAGCGACGAAAGCGTAACGGACCCTAGGCTTAGAATTAGAGAGTCTGATTTATCAGGAGGTCTTTCTGATTACTTCGACAACAACGTTGGGGGAGACTATAAAATCACTGCGAAAGCGTTGTGGCCTTCAAGCAACAGTGGGACTATCGGAAACTCTTCTGTGCAGCCTGTAATTGGAGGTGTAGGTAGCGGACAAGCTTTTGGAACTGCCGATACTTGGGTTACAAGGTCAAACACAGAAGCGACAGAAGACAACGACATTTCAAACGATACATTTCCCTTTCAAGTGTTTTTCTTAGATAGTGACGTGGGTGAAATTCTAGATGGAGACAAGATGTATTTGACTGATCTGAAGATAGAGTTTATCGCTGACTAATAATAACTATATTTGCCTCATGGATACTACTCTTATTGATACCATCCCCGCCGTGATCGATACCGTCACCGCCGTGATGGACAACCCCGAAGTCGTCATAGACGCTGTCGAAGAAGGCAGTGCCGTCTGGGACTTTATCGTCACGAACATTGGAGAGCTGGCTATCGGAATCCTTGCTTTCATTAAAATCATCGTCAACATCACCCCTACGGAAAAAGACAACAAAGTGTTTGGATGGCTCGATAGCCTCGTCAACATGATCGTTTCAGACAGAAAGAAGAACTAATGGTGAAAGCTAAGAAGACATACAAGAAGGGTGGAAAAATGAAACCCAAAACCACGGCAACCGCAAGGGGTGGATCTGTGGACGGAATGGCTAGAAAGAACTTCATGAAAGCCAGGAATAAAGCCGCTGAGCACATGAGAGGTTCTGCTCAGATGGCTGGTAAGGACGATAAGCCTTCTGATTCTCTTAGGAAGAGAAAATACAAGAAGGGCGGTAAGGTCGTCGCTCAGGGTGCAGACAAGAAGGACGTCCGCCGAGAGAAGAAGCAAGACAGGGTAGCAGCTAGAGCCGCCAAGAAGGCCAAGCGTGTTGGAGACCGCAACTTCAAGCGTGACGTAAAGTCTGGTAAACTCAAAAAAAATTACGGTCATGGCGGTAAGGTTGTTGCACAGGGTGCTGTCAAAAAGGCCGTGCGCCGCAAAACCAAAGGTATTGACCCAAAAGGAGGATCCTAATGATGCAGAATAGTACAATGTCTGACATGATCAGACAAATGATGGAGCAGAAGCAGGGTGGTCAGCGCGTTCGTCGCGACAAAGACATGCCCGAAGAAATGATGATGGGGCAGGACGCCTCTACCGTAAGGCAGGAGCAGGCCCCTGACGGGAGCATGCGGGAGTTCGTGTGGTACACCCCAGAAGGTGACGGCCCCATGTATGACGCTCCCGACTCTGAATGGGAGAGCCAGACTGGTGCTATCAAAATCTACGGTAATTGGAACGAGTACGCCCAGGGTCAAGACGACCAGGGTGTCATGTTCCTCCCTGACGATCAGTTCCCCTACAGACAGGGAGAGAACGGAGAGTTCATGCTCGACGAGTCCGTGAAAGAAGGGTCTATGCAATCCCCCCAGTTTGAGGAGACCATGCGCGGAAGAGAAGAGGGTGCCGAAATGGGCAGGAACCTCGGTGGTCCTGGGGCGTCCAAAATGGAAGACCTCATGCAGAAGCTTGCTGACAGGAACAGGAAGATGGGGATGGGGGGTAAGATTTACCGAAAGGGAGGTAAGTTCCCAGATCTCACTGGAGACGGAAGAGTCACCTTTGCAGACATCCTTAAAGGAAGAGGAGTAAAGCGATGAAAGCAAAAAAGAACCCCAGAAAGGTCGCTAGGCAGGCCAGGAAAGAAGATAAGTATACGGCTCGCAATAAAAGGATGCCTGATCCCAGGACTCCTGAGCAGAAGGCATCTGCATACCGCAAGCGCCGCAACAAGCGTCTCGTAAGAGGAGCGGCAGGGCTTATTACTGGCGCTGTCGTAGGAGGCGGAGAGTACAACGTCAGGCAGCGCAAGTCATGACGGGGGGCGACGACAAGAAAAAAAGAGGTGCAGCCGCACCGTCATCCGCTAACCTCTATGGGGGAACCCTTAGGCAGCGGAAGCCGAAGCCCGCAAAGGCAAAGAAGAAAAAGGTCAAAACCGTTTCGGGTAGAAGCGGAAAAGGCTTTTCCAGACGCAGGACAGGCGGAATAAACTTTGGTAGAGGTGGAGGAAGAGGAATGAGGACGTCCAGGTCCTGTAGAAACTGATGGGAAGCAAGGGTTACTTCAACCCACGAATGAAATCAAAAGACTTCAATAAGAAGAGGAATGAAACTGTCCAAAAATTTGACCCTAAGGGAATGCACAAGAAGCATAACAGCATCCAGAAAGGGAATCGACAATACTCCAAAAGAAAAGGAAATAGCTAATCTCAAGCAGATAGCTGAAAATGTCTTTCAACCTCTCAGAGATCACTTTGGAGTCCCGATCTACGTTTCGTCGGGATACAGGTCACAGCAACTCAATAAAGCCGTGGGCGGCAGTAGCGTGTCTCAGCATTGTCAAGGCCGCGCTCTTGACTTGGATGCTGATGTCTTCGGTGGGGTAACCAATGCGGAAATATTTCACTATATCAAAGACTGCTTGGACTTTGATCAGCTCATATGGGAACTCGGTGATGACACCAATCCCGCATGGGTTCATGTCAGTTACAACTCCCCCACTGAAAACAGAGGGAGGGTCTTGAGGGCTTCGAGGAGGTCTAGCGCAACCGTGTACTCCCCATGGTAAAATTTACTCCAAGAACCTGTACATTTTTCATGGTGTACTACAAGCGTCCTGAGTTAACAAGGATGTCTATGTGGCACATGGCTAAGGCCATAAAGATGTTTAATGAGGCGGGTCACAAAACCAAAGGTATTGTAATTGGCTGCGGAAAATGCGAACCAAAAACCAAAGAGTACGCTGAGAAATTAGGGCTTCAGCACTTCGAAAAGCAAAACAATCCTCTGGGAAAGAAGTTTAGCTTTGCGTTCACTCAAGCTCTTTTACAAGAGACTGAATATATATGCTGGGTCGGAAGCAACAACTTTCATTCGAATGACTACTGGAAACACTGCATAAAGGTCATGGGGGGACAAAGAGAAGTAAGCTTTGGGTCTAACAGGTTCTGCATCGTCAGTTCCGACCCTGAAAAACAAGAGACCTGTGTGTTTAAGACAAGACATAAAATGCATCTTTGTTCTTCGGGTCAGTTTTACTTAAACTACTCATTATCCAGGGCTGTAAACTTTAGGAGTATATACGCCGACAATCAGACGTGCAACTTTGACGGAAAGATCAACGGTGCAATATCTGATCAATGGGATTCAAGTGTAATAAAGACAATACGTTCAGAAGAAAACGATTGCTTTGACGTAAAAAACGAAGAGAACATTCACTCTTACGAATCGTACATCAGAAAAAGAAGGGGAACTTATCCGCGCCACAAAGACAGAAAAGAGCTTGTAGAGGAGTACGAAGAGATGAAGCTTTTAGATCTTGGATACTTCAAGCCAAGCTGCGATAAAATCGTTGAACCAGGAGCCGACCTTTCTGAGTTAGAGCGTATCTAACCCTGTAGTTGTACTTCGTCTCTTCCCTGAACAAGTGGTCGTCCATCTCTTGAGAGGGGGTTAGCTTGTCAAAATGCTTGTATAGCAATCCTTCGTTGACCAACGGGTATATTACCCTGTTGGCTAGGTTGTCGTGGTTCATCCCATACTCCTGAGACGCATACGAGATGGTAAAGAACTCAAGATCGTAGGTCCAAATCAAAAACTCAAGATGACTCCAAGATATGTCGTTACTGTCGCAAAAAGAAAGCCTAACAGAATGCAGGTTCTTGAGGTGATTGTTTGCTACGTACCCCTCTCTTAAAAAAGAGAAGTCCCTAAACATGCGTTTCTTGGAGACTCTTGATCTGGGCATTTATCTCTATCTTTGACACATGACCTCCAAGGACAAGGAATTTATTTCAGAGGCCTACTCTTTGATTGTTCAGCTTGAAGAGCTAATCAAGAAGTACAACTACGAAGATAGGGTGATGTCGGCTCTTATGCTAGGGTTGATTGACCTCGACCTGAGTAAGGACTACGAACAGGGCGACGAAGTAGAGCTTAAAAGCGTATTCAGCTACAATCTGGATAGCAAGCTAGAGCTGGAAATGGTGAAGGACATCATGACTCAGCAATTCCAAGACCCAGACGACGACCTGAGTTCACTGCTGGGAGACCTTGGAATATCCCTGAACTAATGAACGGATTGATAAGGAAGATCGTTATCGGGAAAGACCCGAAAAACGGCATGGCTTATTTCGTCGGAATGAGAGCTGGTGACAAAAACGTGTCAGCTATTATCCCTGATCAAGAGCATCTCCACAAGTACGGCAAAAGCAGATACCTAGTGTACATAGGAGATGAAGAGGGCATTGTGCTGTGGAAGGCGATTGATGAGATGCCATGTATACTTGAGTTTGATCTAGACTTCTAATATAATGAAATCACCCCTAAACTTTATCGTAAAAATAGACAGCACCACAAACAACAAAATGAAGACCGAAAGCGGTCTGGAGCTGTACGTAGACACCAAGTTCAATGAGTTTGATCACAGAACTACAGAAGGCGAAGTCCTGGCTGTACCAGAAAAAAGAGACACTCCTGTGGAGGTTGGAGATACGCTATATTTTCATCACCATGTGGTGCTCAACGGTGGGATGCCGATTAGCGAACTGGATAAGTGGTATATGGTTATCTATAACCCGCACCAAGCTGCATATAATCAAGCGATCGCCTACAAGAGCAAAAAGACGGGGAAGGTCAACCCGATTAAAGGTTGGTGTTTATTGGAGCCTGATCAAGAAGATCGCGAAAGACCTATTGAGTCTAAACTAGAGATAGTGAAGCTTAAAAAATCTCCAGTAACTACAGGTGTGGTATCCTTTCCGTCCAAAGAACTTGATGACATCGGCGTCTCCGATGGAGATGTGGTTGGCTTCAAAAAGAACAGAGACTATAGAATTAAGATCAATGAAAAAGAATACTACAGGGTCGCGGTCACAGAGCTCCTCTACAAAATTTGACACGCTAGGGGCTGCGGTGAAGCTGATGAACGCGATGGCTATTGCCATTGACAACATGATCGAAGAGGTGAAAAAGCCAGTGGATCAGGATGTTAACGGATCCGCGAGAAAGGCCGAACTTCAAGCCGTAAAACAAACCGCTGTAGACTGCAAGGAACTTATTAGGGAGAGGCAGTCTCTGGAGCAAATGATAAAAGAGCTACAAGAAAATGGAGAAGTCCAAGAAGAGAAAGACTACTCAGGAGGGTTTGCAGAGAAGTTCAGCAAGTAACCATACTCTGACAGACAAGCACTTTAATTGGGTATCTTCGTCCACGACAGATCACGTATATTTTAACGACGAGTGGAATGGCGAATACGAAGACTAGAGACTATGACAAAGAGTACAAAAAGTACGGGAAGTCCAGATCGGCGAAAAAGTATAGAGCTGAACTCAATAGGTATAACCGAAAGAAAGGGACGTATGGTAACGGGGATAACCTGGATGCGGCTCACGAAGACGGACGAATACGAAGGTTTGTCAAGTCTGCTATAAATAGAGCAAACAATAGACCGAAGAATAGAGCAAGTAAAGGTTGAGAAATCGACACGGCGGCCCCCTACGTTTACGGGGTTGACCAAACTGGGGCGTAGTTCAGTTGGTTAGAGCGTCTGTCTTATACACAGAAGGTCGAGGGTTCGATCCCCTCCGCCCCAACCAGCCCTCGTAGCTCAGTTGGATAGAGCAACAGCCTTCTAAGCTGTGGGTCCCAGGTTCGAACCCTGGCGGGGGTACAATTTAATTTAAATGAAAGTATCAAGAACTCTAGAAACGATAAGAAAGTTGTCTGATCTAATGCTAGATGAAGAAAGGTTGTTCTTCTCTAGGTTTGGCGATGGCGACATAAACATAATGTCTGGAGGAAAGGACATGCTTCATGATCATAGTGAGAGTCTATCAAAAGAGCTCATAGAAAGCCTTTCTGTAAATGACAGAAGGTACTTGATTGGCGTTGCTGCAAACTATGAAAGGGAGGAGTATATGAAGCCAGGGTTGTTCGCGCCCTTTGGTTACAACGACAGATTAGCAAAAACGGTAACTAATATTACGGACAAAAAAGAGTTTGAGTCTGCAGTGCCGTTTCACTACGCATATGTGTTTCACAGGGATGTCTTTGATCAGTTCGTAGAGGATCACATAAAGGGGAAAAGGATAATGTACATAGGGTGTACCAAAAAAGAAAACATGGAGAGTGTTTTCGGTGAGATTGAATTCTTTATAGAAACCCCAGGCAACAACAGTTATTCTTCTATAAATAAGTGGTGGCCTAAGGTCGAGGAAAATGTAAGGTCGGCAGAAATAATACTTCCTTGCTCTGGCATGTCTAGCAGGGTAGTAAACAAAAGGCTGTGGGACATGGGGGTCAACGTAAAGAGCTTAGATATCGGGTCTGTTGTTGACGCTATTGACGGTAAAAACACAAGGAGATGGATAGCCATGAGTCAGTGAAGTCTGCCTTTATTGTAACTTCCGCTGTTTTTTCTGGGGTTGGGACTGAAGACGAAAGGACAGCTCAAACTCAAACAACAATAGACTCGATAAAAAAATCTGGTGATTATGAAATATTCTTGTTTGATAGCACTGGAAACCCTGATGTCTCTGGGTGCAAAGTGTACGATATAAGCGATCATGAAAACTTCTCTGTAATAAGAAAGCTCGTAGACTTGGCTCCAGATATAAATGTAAGGGGGTTTAAAGAAGGGTACTTAAAAAATCTAAGTGAGATTCAGATAATGATAATCGCGTTGGACACGATTGATTTTAATCGCTTCAAAAGAGTTTTTAAAATAAGTGGAAGGTATTTTTTGACAGGGTCCTTTAACGGATGCAACCACGAGAAAGTAACACTTAGAAGATTTTCTCCAACTTGGTCTTTAGATATAACTGGAATAGGCAAAAGGACAATAACTAGTTTATGGAGTTTTAGTCCAGAGTACATTGAAGAGATTAAAAAGGTTTTGACCGCGTCTTTCGACTACATTTTGAAAAAACCATATGAAAATGGATGCTCTGACATAGAGCACACCTTTACTGAATTCTTTGAAATAGATCATGTAAAGTGCATACCAGTTCTTGGTGTGTCTGGTAGAGTAGACAATAAAAGAAAAGTTTACCTATGAATGTTTATGCCACTATGTGTATGGTGCCTGACAGGTATCCTTCATCTCTGGATTGCGTCATGTCTTTAAAAGAGCAGGTTTCAAAAATATACTTGTGTCTGAACGGGTTTGATGAAGTACCAGAAGATTTAAAAGAGGACTGGATAGAGGTAATTCATATAGGAGAAAATCTTGGTGATGCGGCTCGATTTTTTAAGCTGCCTAGTATAGACGGCCATCTTATTTCTTGTGACGACGATCTTATATACCCTCATGGATATGTAGAGCAATTTTTGAAGTACAATTCTGTTTTTCCTGGATGCGTACTAACTCATCACGGAAAGCTGATGAGACCTGGAGGCTATGACATGAAGGTCATTGCTCACGCAATGGGAAACTCTCCAGACTCTGAAATGATAGACGTTCCAGGATCTGGGTGTTCGTTTCTCCCTTACAGGGTTATATCTGACAAGGACTTTAAGTTCGGTGACCACACTGAGTTAAACATGTGTGACATACACCTGTTTGGTTTACTTAAATCTATGAGAGTCAACATAATTACGGTTCCTCATTTAAGAGGTTACTTTAAGTATGTCTCACCGCCTAAAGGCACTACTATATGGGAGACCGTTACTTCAAAAGAGGACTATAAGGAAAAGGTTAAATTGATATCTAAGTATTATTTAAATGTCTAAGTATAAGTGTGAATGCGGAAAAACCGCAGATATAACAGGTAGTGTAACGATCAAAGCGATTGACGGAGAGGTACGCCATGACGTAAAGTGTGATTGCGGAAAGTACATGACTCTTGTCGAAAAGCGTAAAGGCATGCCGTCTTTTAAAAGCAACCGTTATGGACAAGTCCGATGAGGTTATTCGGCTGGACAGCGGAAGCGACATGGGCGAGGTTATTTCGCTCCACGGTCTTGACATTGCTCTTCCGAAAATTCCAAAGAAATCAGACATTCTATTCCACGACCTACCTAAAAGAATGCAGATGTGGCGCCGCACCGATGTGCCACAGGAATTGTCGAGGATTAGAAGTATGGATGAGTGGTTCGAGAAGCCAGCCGAGTTTCGACGCGCCTTTTCTCCTTTCGTCGAGCAAGAGTTTGAGCGCAGGCGTAACGGTGTTTGGTTTTACAATAATGGTGTGCCTACGTACATTACGGGAAGACACTATATGTTCCTCCAGTGGTCGAAGATCGATATTGGCTATCCTTCGTACCTTGCGTTCCAGCGTGAGATCTTTATCCACATGGCTGCGTGCGAGGCTGATAGCCGTTGTATCGGTCAGCTATATACTAAGTGTCGCCGTTCTGGCTACACTAATATCTGTGCCTCTGTACTTGTTGACGAGGCTACGCAGGTAAAAGACAAGCTCCTGGGAATACAGTCTAAGACTGGTAAAGACTCTCAGGAGAACATATTCATGAAGAAGGTAATCCCGATGTTTCGGAGCTACCCGTTCTTCTTTAAACCTATTCAGGATGGAACGACGAACCCACGTATGGAACTCGCTTTTCGGGAACCATCGAAACGAATCACCAAGAAGAATAAGACGTCACAGAAGGGGGACGCACTCAACACCATCATCAACTGGAAAAACACCACCAACAACGCTTACGACGGAGAAAAGCTACATATGCTCTACCTCGACGAGGCTGGAAAGTGGGAAAAGCCCGTCGACATCAAGGAAGCATGGCGGATTGAGCGAACTTGTCTCATCGTTGGTAAGAAAGTCGTAGGCAAAGCCCTCGTCGGTTCTACAGTGAACCCGATGGACAAGGGTGGAGAGGAATACAAGAATTTGTGGGAGGACTCTGATCCCACGGAGAGAAACGCCAATGGTAGGACCCGAAGCGGGCTCTATAGGATCTTTATCCCAGCGGACCAGGCATTGGAAGGATTCTTCGATAAATACGGGAACGCGGTTACTGAAACTCCGACTAAACCCATAGAAGGAATAGATGAAGAGATTATAGATCAGGGAAGTAGAGAATATCTAAAAAACGAGCGGGATTCCTTGAAACACGACCCTTCTGAACTCAACGAGATTATACGACAGTTTCCTTTAACTGAAGACGAAGCTTTTCGTGACAGCATTGAAGGAAGCGTATTTAACATCGGAAAGATTTATCAGCAAATAGACTGGAACAGCAACATGTACCCCAACCCAGTCGTTACAGGCAACTTCATCTGGAAGGTGAAGGATAAGGAGGTGATGTTCTCTCCAGATCCTAAGGGGAGGTTCCATGTTAGCTGGATGCCACCTAAGGATAGGAGAAACGTAATACACGAAGAAAGAGGCAAGAGGGTGGCTCCGTTTTATCAGTATGGGTGCGGTGGAGTTGACTCGTATGACCTAGACGAAACTGTTGACGGAAGGGGCTCTAAGGGGGCTCTTCACCTGTACAATAAGTTCAATATGGATGACAAAACCCCAAGCAACATGTTTGTGCTTGAGTATGCGTCCAGGCCAGATCTAGCCAGTATATTTTACGAAGATGTTCTTATGGCTTCTGTCTTCTATGGGTACCCACTACTCATTGAGAACAACAAGTATGGTATTGTAAGATACTTTGAAAAAAGAGGTTGGGACGGATATGTATTGGATCGACCCAAGCACCTAACCCCCCCAGGATCTACGGTGAAGGTCAAGACAAAGGGGATACCGTCTAACTCCGTTGATGTAATCCAGGCTCACGCGCACGCTATCGAAGCGTACATTCACAGTCACGTAGGGGTAAAGCCAGAGACCGCAGACTTTGGAAACATGTATTTTAACAGAACCCTTGAGGACTGGATAGGCTATAAAATAAGCAACAGAACAAAATACGACCTTACTATTAGTTCGGGTCTTGCGCTTCTTGCGGCTCAAAAAGTTAAGCAAGAAAGAAAAACCTCAAACTTCGAGGGGAAGAGGTTTGTCAGAAAGGTAAAGCCAAAAGAATGGCACCGCTAAGTTTGTTATATTTGCCGTTAGATGTACGGTAAGCAAGGAAAGAATACTGTAGGCTTTCCGAATCCGCTGGCAAACAAGGCGGAGAAGGAGGGCAAGGAGTACGGTCTGTCATACGCGAAGGCCATTTCCTCGCAGTGGGGCGCCGTGGAGCGCGACAACTCTCTGTATAAAAAGAGGTCCAGGACCTTTGAAAGAAACAGAGCTTACGCTAACGGAACGCAAGACACGAGCATCTATAGGCAGTTGTTGAACAGCCTCGACCCGTCGAACAATGACGGAAGCTTCTTGAACCTTGACTTTACCCCTGTGCCGATCCTCCCCAAGTTTGTCAGGATCGTGGTAAACAAGATACTATCAAGTGATCCGTATCCGAACTTAGAAGCCGTCGACCCCCTCTCAGCCTCTGAAAAAGACGCAGAAAGGAGAAAGGTAAAGATGCTAGTCCAGAACAAGGACAAGATCTCCCAGATTAAAGATAAGATTGGGGTTGACTTAGCTCAGGGTCAGGATATACCTGAAACCCTTGAGGAGGCTGAGATCTTCCTGGAGACCAATATAAAGTCTGCATCAGAGGTTGCGGCTCAGGTAGCTACCAACATGACCTTGAAGTGGAATGACTTCAACGACTCTACTTACAGGAGGTGTGTCAACGATATCGCCACCCTGGGTATGGCGGTCACTAAGAGAAGCAATGACCCGAACTACGGTATTAAGGTTGACTACGTAGACCCCAAAAATTTTGTTCACAGCTATACTGAGGACCCTAATTTCGGCGATATCGTCTATGCTGGTCATGTCAAGAGAATCTCTTTGCAAGAACTTCGTAGGGTTGCTGGTGATCAGTTTACTGACGAAGAGTATGAGAAGATTGCCAAGACCGTAGCTAAGAGGTATCAGTACGATACCACATCGATGCGGGCCTACTTGAACGATAGTAAAGGAAGAAATGAGTACGATCAGTATATGGTCGACGTTTTGGACTTTGAGTTTCTCTCTGTGGACACGATGGTCTTCGAAGAGAAGCAGAGCAAGTACGGAAACGTTGGCTTCTATCAGAAAGGAGAAAACTACAAGGCGCCAACCAATTCTGTATACAAGAGGTCTGTAACTAAAATGCCGAACGTAGCTGTCTACGGAGGCTCATACATAATGGGCTGTGACAAGCTCTTCAGCTACGGTGTAAAAAAGAACGTACCTAAGAACGTTCATGACCTTAGTCGCACTAACCTATCTTATTCTGTCGTTGCTACTAATCTTGACGGAAACATTCCGAAATCCATGGTAGACAGCTGCATTGGTTTTGCAGACCAGTTGCAGCTTACACACCTGAAGATTCAGCAGGCAATAGCAAAAGCAAAGCCCGATGGCATCATCATTGATATCGAGGGTTTGGAGAACGTTCAGCTCGGAAAAGGGGGTGAGCTCCAACCTCTCGAACTGCACGACATCTACGAACAAACGGGTGTCTTCTACTACCGCAGCAAAAATCCCGAAGGCGGTTTCCAGAACCCTCCCATCAGGGAAATCGGTAACAACATACGGAACATCAACGAGTTCATCAACCTCTACAATCACTACCTGAGGCTGATTAGGGATGCCACGGGAATCAACGAGGCTATGGATGCCTCTACCCCGAAGGGAGATCAACTTGTGGGTGTTAGGCAGCAGGCTATCGCGGCTGGAAACAACGCCATCTACGACATCACGAACTCGTCTATGGTTCTCTTTAAGAAGGTTTGCTCTGACATTGTAAAGTGCCTTCAGGTTATACCCAGGGGAAGTATTCTGTACAGGGCGTATGAGAACGCCATAGGCAAGGAGAACGTGTCTATGCTTAACACCTTCTCTGACCTCCCGATGTACAACTTCGGAGTTACGGTCGTTAAGGAGATGGAGGAGATTGAAAAGCAGTACCTCGAACAAAATATACAGGCGTCTCTGGCTCAGAAAGAATTAGACATCGAAGACGCCATAGCGATCAGGCAGCTCAAGGATGTAAATCAGGCCGAGCGCCTTTTGATCGTAAGAAGAAAAAAGCGGATTTCCAGGAATCAGCAGATGGCCCAGCAAAACGTTCAAGCTCAGTCACAGGCACAGATTCAGTCTGCTCAGGCGGCGTCACAGGCTAAGCAGCAAGAGATGCAGATGCAGGCTCAGATCGACGCTCAGGCTATGCAGTTGAAAGCTCAGCTTGAGTCCCAGCTTGAAGTCCTTCGTCATCAGCACAAAAAAGAGATTGAAACTATGAAGGCTCAGGCTACTCTTGGATTCAAGACCGACGACCAGGAGTTCAGAGAGAAGCTGGAGGTTTTCAAGGAAGACCGAAAGGATATGCGGGTTGGTAAGCAGACCGCAGATCAAAGTAAACTGATTTCACAGAGACAAGGAACAAGAGGAGAAGTAGGAGAGCCTCAGCCCATTCAGCAGCAAGAAGGGCCGATGACTCCCGACCAAATAATACAGCAAGCAATACAAAATGAGCAAGGCCAGCAAGACAACAGTCAATCTTGATACCGCCGCTAGGCTGGATGTCATCTGTAGGAAAGGGGATACGTTTACTCTTGCGTTGGATTTCGGAAAAGAAATGCCTACAAGCGGTTGGGCTATGGATGTTCGGGAAACTGATACTTCAGCAACTGCGATCATTGAAGATACAAGTTTTAGTTACACAGTTACTAATGGAACAAAAACAAACTCAAAAGTTACTGTTCAGGCAGCGGCTACTGTTATGGCCGCTATAAACTCAGGTCTTTTTGTGTATGATCTTCAGAACACAGATAATAGCACAGTAAAAACCTACTTGTTTGGCACCTTCAAGGTGAACGAAGATGTCACTCTCGTCTAATGCAGAAATAACAGTCGTAATAGAGAATGCGGGGACTATAGACGTCAGTAAGCCCGCGAGTTGCACTATTACGGTATCTGACTCTGAAGTCACATGCATCGACCTGACTCAAACTACTGAGACAGCATGCGTTGCAACTCAGAATGATGTATCCTTAACTATAGTCTGCCCTGTACCGACAGAAGCAGAGGTCATTACCGTATCAGAAGATCTTTGCGGTGTAGCCATATCAGTAGACCCTTCTACGTACATTGATGTCAACTCTTTTGACGGGGTGGTCGTGGGCCCTCCTGGCCCTCAGGGTGAAAGGGGGTCTACGGGTCCTACAGGGGCTAGAGGACCAACTGGCCCCGCAGCTGATCCTGGACCAAGAGGAGAAACAGGAGCTGATGGAACTAGCGGAAGTCGCGGCCCGACAGGACCCACGGGAACCGAAGGGCCTCCAGGCCCCAGGGGTTTTGATGGGCCTCAAGGACCTACTGGTCCTACTGGTGCCGCAAGTACTGACCCAGGTCCGACAGGGCCGACAGGGCCCACAGGAGCGGCAGGTAGCAGCGGATCCGCTGGGGCGACAGGACCTACGGGACCATCGGGAACAGACGGTACAGACGGTGCAACTGGGGCTACAGGACCGACAGGCCCTACATCTGAGTCAGAGTCAATCTATGTTATAGATTCTAGCGGAGGCACGGACAACGTCACGTCAACCGCGTCTACACTCACTCTTGATTCCACTCAGTTTATAAGCACCGCCGCATCGTTTACGGTGTCTAGCAATAACATAACTGTTAACGTAGCCATTAGAGCGGCTATCGGTTTTCACGTAACATTCGAAGGTTCGAGCGGGAACAGAACAGAAGCCGAAGCATTCCTGGAAAAGAGCACTGACTCTGGGTCTTCCTGGTCCTCGGTGGCTGGGGCAAGAGCATTTGCGTACTTGAGAAACGGCGTGAACAACGACCAAGACACGGCGTCTGTCTCTAATGTAATTGTAGATACCAGTGCTGGAGATATGTTTAGGATCAGAGTAAAGACTACTGGGTCTGCTCTGACAACCTCTACTCTAGCTAACGGATCAGGAATATCCATATTTGACATCAACGGCGGCGAAGCTGGCCCCCAAGGTGCCATTGGACCAGCTGGAGCAACAGGTCCAACGGGAGCCGCTGGCACTGTTGGCACTGGTGGGGCTACAGGACCAACTGGTCCCACAGGTCCTACTGGAATCACGGGAGATGACGGGGAGAGAGGCCCCACAGGCCCAACGGGAGCTACTGGACTTACTGGACCAACAGGAGACGATGGGGCTAGAGGGGCTACAGGAGTCACGGGTGTTACAGGTGTCACGGGTGTTACTGGTGTAACAGGGATAACAGGTCCAACAGGAGTCACGGGCGTAACAGGACCTACAGGTGTAACAGGAGCTACAGGAGTCACGGGTGCTACTGGTATTACAGGGCCAACAGGACCTACAGGTGTAACAGGCGTTACTGGGGCCACGGGGGCGACTGGTGTGACTGGCGTAACAGGACCTACTGGGATCACGGGAATCACTGGTCCAACAGGAGTCACGGGCGTAACAGGACCTACTGGTCCTACTGGTGTAACTGGAGCAACTGGCGTAACAGGAATTACTGGCGTAACAGGACCTACTGGTGCAACGGGGGTGACTGGCGTTACTGGCGTGACTGGAGTCACGGGACCAACAGGGGTTACGGGTGTAACAGGTGTCACTGGGGTTACTGGAGTAACGGGCGTTACTGGTGCTGAGGGTCCAAAGGGAGATAGCGCTTACAATGTGTGGACTGCCGAAGGGAATTCTGGGACCATGCAGGACTTCCTCGACTCTCTTGTTGGAGAGACTGGACCTACTGGGGCCACTGGCATTACTGGACCAACAGGTCCATCAGAAACCCTTTCCAATGATCTAGATGTGTTTATTCCTGACGCTACTGGAGAATTTGTTTTTGGTAAGTTTAAGCACCAAGACACTGTAGGGGCTACAAACGCAGACGGCAACAAGACCGCTCTGGACATCATAAAAGAGGCGCTGATCGCTCTCGGAACTTTGCCAACCCCCGTTCTAATAAGGAGTGTACCCTCTATAGGGTATAATATGAGCCTTACGTCCACGAGCGTTACGTTTACTTCTACATGTACCAACGTAAACTCTTCTCAGGGGGCCACGTTGACTCACAGGTTCTACGAAGGGGTTGGGGCAAACTCTGCTAGTGCGACTTACACGCTCATTGAAACTACGACTGGAGTGGCTGGAAACAGTACCACGTTTGATCGTAATGTCACCTTCCCTGCACAACCGACAAGCTCTAACTTTAAGCACTACTATACTGAAGTAGAGGACTCAGAAACGGGGCAGACGGAGGAGTCAAACAGGCTGTCTTATTCACCTACTTATGTGGCGCCTACCATTAGCAGCTTCAACGCCGACAGAAGAGACATCGCAATAGGGACGGGTGAGAGCGATTATCACAGAACGATATACAACGGAAGAACAAACTTTGATGGCACTATAACTAGAAATACACCTGGTGTACTTCTAGACAGATACGCCATCATTCACAATGGTAGTGTCATTATTGGACCTACGGACATTAGTAGTAGCGAGGAGGTGAGCCTCGGAAGCACTTTAAATCATGATTCTGGGTTTGTGGATGTGAACACAACAAAGACATTTACGCTCAAAGTGTGGGATGAAAAAGACCCTTACGTAAATACAAGCTCACAAACTGCTGTTAGTCAGGACGACAACTATAAAATAACCAGGCTTCCAATAAGAATGGTGGTGACAACCACAGAAGCGGGGTCCAGTTACACGGACGAACAGTTCAGGTCTCTCTATACGTCTCAAACTAGCTCAAGCAATAGGGTCCAAATAAACCACCAGGCTAACTCAGCAACGAGGGACAGCAATACAAACGACCTAAACGCCTTGTTTACAGTGCCTAGTGGAGCTACAGCAGGAAGGTTTATATACTTCTTTATTCCGAGGTACTACTTTGAAAATACAGATGGAACGGTTCAAGACATTACTGGAACCGCAAACCCGAACATCGAGTTTATTTTTGACTACAACGGAACCAATCAGTCTTACGTCATTGATGACTTCGGAGAGCTTGATGCCGACTATTGGATCTATGGAAGTAACATACAGATCCAGACTCAGTTTGGAAATTCTTCAAATTATACGCCCCACATAGTTATAAGACTGAAAACAGCTCTGGGTGGAACAGGACAGATTAACAAAATATATCAATTAAAGAACACTGAGTAATGCCTGAATTTGACGGACCTCTACAGCACTCAAATGCAAATGCGTTTCTTGTGAACCTGGCTAAATCCGCAGGAAGTCAGGTACGAGGGGTTGGAATATTTGCTTCTATAAATGGAGCCACGCCTAATAGAAATGGTCTTGCTTCAGATATGCGGGTTGATGGGTATCTCGCAATAATAACAGGGGATGACAAAGCATATATATTTCATGGCGATCCTACCACAGATTGGACTACAGCTGCAAACTGGTCGGAAATAACTACTGGGGGTCAGGGAGTTACAGGTCCAACTGGGCCTACAGGTCCCACGGGAGACGATGGGGCTAATGGTTCGACTGGACCGACTGGTCCAACAGGAGATGACGGAGCTAATGGTGTAACAGGACCAACGGGTGTCACTGGTAGTGTGGGTGTTACTGGACCGACTGGACCAACGGGAGACGATGGGGCCAGAGGCTCCACAGGACCTACAGGAGTCACAGGAGATGACGGGGCTAATGGTGTAACAGGCCCAACGGGAGCTACTGGACCTACTGGTGTTACAGGCCCAACAGGACCAGGTGTAGACTACAACTACACTCCGACAAACTACAGGATTCCGTTTGGCGCTCCCAACGGAGAGTTTCAAGACACGGCCAACTTTTCATTTGCTCAAGGGGTTCTTAGGATTGCAAGTAGCGTCTCAACAGAAGGGGCGGGGATAAGGCTTGTCGAAGGGTCTAACAACGGAAGCGCTTATGTGACTTTAAAGTCTTCGGACGACAATCAAAACTCAAATCCTGTAATTACACTACCTGCATCTACTGGAACGGTAGCATTGACCTCTGACTTACCTACTGAGCTATCTGATCTTGACCCCGCAGAGGTTGAAGATTTAACAAACATAGCGACGAACTCGTCTAAAGCGGTTGGTGACGTAATTGTTTGGAACGGTTCAGACTTTAGGATCACTCACATTGAAGGGGCAACTGGAATAGATGTATCGTCTACCGCTCAGTCTACTCAAGTAGACCCTGTTATATCACTTTCTGTAAATGCATCAGACATAAATATAACAGACCTGGGTGACGTTGGAACGGGCGTTTCAGACGGAGATGTTCTGAAGTATGACGCAGTAGCTCAAGCGTGGTCTCCAGCCTTAGACAATGACACAAATACTAACATTGCCAACACTGAGCTGTCTCTTTCTGGAAACAGAAACTTTGATTTAAACGGGAATTACCTGGCGTTCAAAAACGGATCTAATGTTAGGTTTCAATACAATCCAAACAACGATAAATTTGAATTCGTCAACGGACTAACAGTTTCTGGTGAGTTGGAGACAACTGTTAGCGGTATATCTTCTGGTCAGATAAAACTTAAAGAACCCCTTGCGGGGGGTAATAACGGGGTTATCCTGAAAGGACCATCAACAAACCTTAGTAGTGACGTAACATTCATTCTTCCAGACGCAGACGGAAGTAGTGGTCAAGTCATAAAAACCGATGGGTCAGGAAACCTGTCTTTTGTTGATCAAAGCGGCGGAGGCGCTACATATACTTTTTGGGATGCGGGTAGAAGGCAGTGGTCTGGGTCTCAAGACAATTACTTCCATATTGGCGACTACAGTTTTGGATTGTCTGACAACAGTAAAAACGGAACTAGAAGCTCGTACTCCACAAGCGGTACTGTTTCAAATCTTATTGATGACTTCTTTATCAATTCGTTCGTTGTGCCTGCTGCCTGCACAACTTGTTCAATCAGAGGAAATATAGCTACCACAAGTAGCGCCTTACAAGAAGCCCCAATCACTGTATATGTCTTCGCTTTAAGATTGGTTAACCCAAGTGGCGGAACTAATCAACACACGGTTACGCAACTTATATCCGAGACAACTGAACTTCCAGAAAGTACACGAAGAGTCATCCCTTACGCCTCAACTGCGTCTAGCTTGAGTTTGGCTGCTGGAGATATGATTCATGTGGTGTTTAAGCCATCGGATGTCTCCACGACAGGCACTCACTACTTACAATACAATCACACTATTACACTGTCATGAGCAGCAAAACTTTAAAAAAAATACCTGAAGACCTCACCATCGAGGGGTATGTGAAAACAGACCCATTGGCAAGTGATGCGAGTCTATCAGAAGTGATCTCTACCCTCAACGAAGTCATCCAGAAGACTGAAGAGTTGATAGAAATACTTATTGGCGAAAGCTGATTATATTTGCATTTATGAAAGCCCGCAAATCCTACAAAAAAGGAGGACGAGTCTCACTTAAAATGGGGAAGCATAAGGACCGCAAAGGAGGTCTTACGCAGGCTGGAGTAGACAAGTACAACCGAGAGACGGGAAGTAACTTGAAGATGGCTGTTACGACCAAACCTTCTAAACTAAAAAAAGGCAGCAAAGCCGCTAAAAGAAGAAAGAGTTTTTGTGCAAGGATGAGCGGCGTCAAAGGGCCCATGAAAAAGCCAAATGGAAAACCGACACGTAAAGCACTGGCTCTGAAAAAATGGAATTGTTAAAAGACATGGACACGCTCACGCAATTCGAACTCCTAGCTATTGCTGGTTCACTCATTGGGATGTGGATCAAGTTTCAGACAGATTATACGGCCCTGAAGGCCAGAGTTCACGCCCTAGAAAGTGACAACGGAGAGCTGAAGCAAAACATAAAACAGCTTCTCCAAGATATACAGGAGGTCAAACTTCTCTTAGCTAAAAACAAAGTAGTATGAAAAACACAGCCCTTACATCTTTTGGTCAGCACGGATACAAGTTGATCACTGACACCACCGCAACAACTCCAGACACGGACACGAACTTCGTTGCCATAACTGTGCTCTCAGCGAGTACTACCGTCACGACCGAATCCTCCGACACGGACAGGTTCCCTAACATGTCTACTCAAGCCATCCCAAGCGGAGTCACTGTGTACGGAAGCTGGAGCAAAATTACCCTTGGCGCAGGTGCCGTCATAGCATACATGGCATGAAGGCAGTCAAGTATCAGAAGGGTGGAAAGCTGAAAGTGCTCAATAAGAAAGTGAGCATCGATCCTCCGAAGGGTTATCACTGGATGGAGGAGTCTGGACGGTACTACCTCATGGAAGGGGATTACAAGCCTCACCCTGGAGCCGTTGCTAAAG
>CAACVD010000452.1_pt1 | contig 20219 bp, 25 predicted proteins | sample 2381771 | NCBI WGS metagenome assembly CAACVD01 (sample SAMEA5211965, study PRJEB30684) | marine metagenome | biome: Marine; feature: Epipelagic; material: Water | collected 2015-10-15 | depth 15 m | reverse complement strand
TTCGTTTGGTCAACGCGAGTTTCAAGGATCGTGATGAGATGTTGGAGGCCAATCAGTGGTGCGACTTTTATTATGTGATCTCAAAACATAACAGCCAAGATCTGTGGGTCGAGATTTGGGAAACTCGCTATAACGGTGGTCACCATGTGCGTTGGGTTTTGTTTGACGAGTTAACGCATACAGAGATGAAAGAAAAATACAGGATAAGGGAGGCTGTGTGATGGGGCACAGACACATGATCGATGGGGCACACGCCCAGATTGAAATCATCAAGGTCAGGGATTGGCAGGACAAGAGTAAGGACCAGTTGTTGGCTCTGGCTTCCTTCACTTGGGACTGCAACATGTGTTGGGGAGAGTTCTCCAAAAGCGTGATGCGAATTGCGGACACTATGTATTCTCAATTTGACGAGGCGTTTGATGGCGTCACGCAATATGTTCAATTTAAAACCGACAGTGAGATGCAGTGATGGGCTGGGGTTGGGTAATTGTAACCGACACCCTGTGCGAGGGGTGGCAGGCATGGGGCGAACAGTCCGATGATGTTGAGGTTTACGCCACTAAAGCGGAGGCCGAGTGTGAGATTGAGGATGCCTTTGACGATTTGGTACGCAACCAGATTGAAAGCGGCATGGAGCCGGACCAAGAGCCGGATGCCTTTGTTGTGCCACTTGATGAGTACACTAGAGGAAGGAAGGTAATTTATCATGGCTAAGTTTTACGCAAAAGAACAGGTGCTGGATGCCGAGGGCAGACACGTTTCAGATCGCCTGACGCCTGTGTGTCGTTCGATCACCCTGCTGGAGAAGAAGCTGTTGCGACAGCGCGAGACCTTCCCGCTGGAAGAAGGTCAGCGGTTTGCGGGAAGAATATATGTGTACACCGCCAAGCGATACAGCGCCGCCGCGCATGGAGTCTACAAGATTGTGGACGGCAAGCTGAAGCGGCTCCGAAACAGTTCAATCTGGAATTCTTTCGTGGACCCCGAGACGATGGACAGGGATCACACATATCAAAGTGTAGTTAACCCCTATGAGGAGGCAAACAATGGGTAAAGTAAAAGCTTGGCTGATGGACATGGAGGAAGATGCCATGTGGATGAGCCGTGATTCGTGGGCCGGGAGGCATGGTTCACATAATCTGGACGTGTTTGATAAGGCACGGGACAAGTACGAAGGTCATATTGTGGAGCCTGATGGTCCGATTACTTGTCGGCCTTTTTCAGGCAGTCTTAAAAAGGAGGAGGACGATGAAAGTTGATTTCATAAGGGTGGCGAAGGATGACTTGAGTGACTATCAAGGCGATGAAAGCATAGCCTGGTATGTGGCTGGGTTGTTGGAGTGGATCTACGATATTGACCCGGCATTTCGTCAAGACCTTAACGCGCAGTGGGATAGAATAAAGGATGAGCAGGTTTTGGATGCAAACGAGGAAGACGAGCAATGAGTAAAAATGGTAAGCGAATAACGAGGGACATGCGTATCATCCTGTTGGACATACGCAACAAGTTAAAAGACATGCGTAACATGATTGAAGAAACGCAGGATTGTCACCTGTCGGACATCAGGAACCTGCGTGAGTCTATCGAAAAGATTGAAGGTATGTTTGACCTTGCTGCACCAACCAAGCAAGGTTGGTACTATGTAGACTTTGTGTTGGCAGAAGATGTGGTTGAGGAGGAAGAGTCTGATGGGTAAGAAGTTGCCGCCTGGGTATCAGTATTATCAGACGTTCGATGTTACGATGCATGTTACATATGCAAAAAACTACAAGATCAGGGCTATGAACGATGACCATGCTCTGGACGTGGCAAGAAACAGGCTCAAGAGCCGCAACAAGTCTGCCGAAAACAAGGGCTTGGAGTTTGTGGATGCTGTTGGTGTAAAGGCAAAGCGTATTTTTGAGGATTGAATATGAGACCGACTTGTGAGACGTGTAAAAAAGCCCCAGCGGACACTTACATTTACATATACCAGTGTGCTGGCTGTCGGCTGAAGGAGATAAAAAATGAAACAACGAGATCCAAGCTGGCGCGAAATACGCAAGCACCACGTTATCCCAGACAAGCGGGACGATGAGGTGCTGCGCCAGCACCAACAGGAGATGGCCCATGCGGGGCGTTGCCCACGGTGTGGAGCTACAGGCAGAGTCGAGGTGCATGGACATGTGCAGTGTGCATCATGTTCCAGCATCATCGATGACTGCTGTCAGGGAGAGTATGGGTGCTTCATTTAAGGTTACGAGCGAACAACCAATATCATTGATAGGTTTGAGGAAAAAACTATGAAGATAGAAAAAGGTATGAAGCCAGACGATATGTCTGTTGAGACGGCTAACAAGGCCGCAAGTAAATTAAACGAGGTCATGGAGTATTATTGCAAATTAGATTTGGACACGGACTTTGCGGCATATTTATTGCTTACGTCTGGTGTGTCCCTTTTGATGTTGAATAACCGACACGACTCCATAGGTTCGCTGCAACTTATTGCTGCGGCTGTTCGTTGTGCGGCGGAAAACGTAGAGAATGAGGAAGAGGAGACACAACATTGATTATGGAGGGTGATGGAAGTTGGGCAAAGATTATTGATAGTGGTTTGTGTCCCAGATGTATTATGGCCCTGCATGGCCCAGAAAATCAATGCAATCAGTGTGGGTGGATATGGAATCCAACCCGTGATATGTCAGATGTTAAGTCTGAGGAGACTGACATGCATGCAACAAGGTTGACAGCCAGCGAACAGGAGATATGCGAGGAGTCTGTGACCAATCCATCTATGGGATGGCCCCAGGCTATTAGTATTGTTGAGGACGCAATAAGGTTCAAACTTGATTATATGGCTGATTATCCCCACGATTATACGGAGGCCGACAGGCAGCGCCTTGAGTCTGCTTGGAACCGAATACTGAGAGGATAAATTATGAGCGATAACATCCATTACTTACAAGACCCCAACGATTACATAAATTTAGTACCAAGTCGGGACAAATCAGAGGTGTTGTTTACACCCGAAAAGGATTTGATCGCTGATGATGTATCTAGGTTATGTGCTACTGCGTCAGACATGCTGACCGATGTTGTGATCTTGGGATCGACAGATGATGGCACAGTAAAAATGTTGACTACACAGGATGATGTAGCAGACATTTTGTTTTACCTTGAGGTTGCCAAGAAATCGATTCTTGAGAACAACACAATCAGTGACGATTAATCTCACATGTTTACATTAAAGACCGAGCCTTACGAGCATCAGCTTGAAGCTCTAAGGCGTTCGCACGACAAAATTAATTATGGCTACTTCATGGAGATGGGGTGTGGCAAGTCAAAGGTTCTTATCGATAACGCTGTGTGGCTTTACGAACAGGGGCTGATCGACACGGCTGTTATCGTTGCTCCCAAGGGTGTCTATCGCAATTGGGAAACGTCAGAGATACCAGCGCACCTTCCCGATCAGATTCCGCACGAGGTTTATGTATGGAACCCGAGTCCCAACAAGACACAGGCAAAGAGGCTGGGTGACGGTGTTGGGGAGCGTGGTGTCCTTCGCATCCTGTTGGCAAATGTTGAAGGCTTTGCAACCAAAAAGCTGCCAGCGTTTGTAGAACTGTTTACGAAAAACAGTGCGTTCCTACTTGCCGTTGATGAGTCTACTACAATCAAGAACCCCAAGGCCAAGCGGACTAAGAGCCTTGCGCGTGTTGGTGCAAAAGCTAGTTACAGGCGCATCCTGACCGGGTCACCTGTCACTAAGTCACCAATGGATTTGTATGCACAGTGTGGGTTCCTCGACAAGAAACTGTTGGGCTTTGACTCATACTATTCATTCCAGGGACGTTATGCGATTACCAAGACGCAACGTATGGGCGGGCACAGCTTTCAGATGGTGGTGGGCTACAAAAACTTGGAAGAGTTAACAGACAAGCTCGACACGTTTACTTTTCGTGTGACAAAAGAGGAGGCACTAGACCTGCCTGCTAAGATATACACCACTCGACAGGTGTCGGTAACAGACGAGCAGCGTCAGTATTATATGTCGTTGAAGAAGCATGCCATTGCGCTGCTGGACGATGGTGAGTTGGTATCTGCACCTGCTGTGATCACACAATTGTTACGATTGCAACAGGTCTTGTGTGGTCATATCAAGACTGACGATGGTGAGTTGGTTGAGATACCCAGCAAACGTATTGATGCCATGATGGAAGCCGTTGAGGAGATGACGGGCAAGGTCATAATTTGGTCACGATTCCGCTACGACATACGCAAAATAGAGTCCGAGCTTGCAAGGGTCCGTGGACCGGGGTCCGTGGTTACATATTTTGGGGACACTAGCGATGATGAAAGACAAGAGGCCATACAAAAGTTTCAGAACGATGATGCTGTACAGTTTTTTGTGGGTAACCCACAGACAGCGGGCCGTGGTCTAACGCTGACCGCAGCATCGAACGTGATCTACTACGCCAATGACTTCAACCTTGAGAGCCGTATACAATCCGAGGATCGGTGTCACCGTATTGGGCAACACAAGTCAGTGACCTATGTTGATCTACTTACACCGGGGTCTATCGACAAGCACATCGTTAGCTCACTTCGGGACAAGATTGATCTGTCTGCGAAGACTCTGGGTGAACAAGCTCGTCAATGGTTGGAACTTTCCCCCCGTTAAAGTGTCGATTAGATGCCTTTTCCTTTGCAATTTTTCGTGAAGCCTCGCTTTGTTTTGTTCCTGGTTCACCAATCTGGTGAGGGTATAGTCCGCAGACGTTAGCTTCCATGTCTACATACATCAATTTCACACCCAACTTGCGTTGAGTGTCGGTCAACATTCGGGAGATGATCGATCCATTGTCTCGCCGTGCAACTTTCTTAACATCAAAGTATAGTGTTTCACCCTTGGGATTTATTGCAATAAGATCAACTGGACCTTGCTCAAGGAATGGAGCGTAGACAAAGCAGCCCTGACTGAACAACCAGTTCGCAGCCAGAAGTTCGCATCGCTTGCCGTCACTATTTTTAGTAGCTGGTCGCATTTTTTAGTTGACCCTTATATTTGTTGTGATGTAGGGTGTGACCTTATCAGGATTTATAGAAAGGCACAACAGGTGGATACAAAAAAATGGAAGTCGGTGGCAATTACTTGGGAGATGCATGAGCTTCTTGTGAAGATGGCAGAGAAAGCTGATCGTCCTGTTAGTAGACAACTGACACATATAATTAAGCATGCGTGGGATCGTGAAGAGAAACATGATAATAAATAGTGGTTTAGTTACGGTGTACATTTTGGGGTTGCAGTACACTGTTGGAATATGTATAACCCCGTCTCCGTCTGGTCAGTGACCAGACGGACCTAAAGCCGAAGGGCATAAACTTTAGAACGAGTATACATGGAGGTGTATGATGAGCGATGTGTTTTCGCTAATAGAAGAAGAAGTCGATGCTAAAAAGTTCGACACTGTTGATGAGGGCAAAGGCTCTCGTCTATCCGGTCTGGTCCGAGAGTCACTCGACCTCGACCAGAAAATCTCTGAGGCTGAACAGTACCTCAAGGATTTAAAAGCTCAGAAAAAAAAGGTAAGCATGCAGGACATCCCTGAGTTGATGCAGGAGATGGACATGGACAGTGTTACCGTGGGTGGTAACAAGGTGTCTGTTCGTCAGGTTGTTCATGCTCGGATCGATGAGAACAATCGTGACCAAGCCTTTGAGTGGCTTCGCTCCATAGGCGAAGGCGATATTATCAAACATGATGTGACTGTGTCCTTCAACACTGGTCAGGATAACCTGGCTGGTTCTGTTGTCGAAGGTCTGCGCCAAGAGTATGGCTTGGACCCTGCACAGAAGACGCATGTACACCCACAGACTTTGAAGGCGTGGGTAAGGAACCGTATTGAATCAGGTCAGGACATTGACTTTGATACATTCGGTGTATTTGTAGGAACTGAAGCAAAAATTACGAGGACGTAGAAAGATGGCTAGTAGTACAGCAGTAGCGCAAAAGGCGGAGTCGCTACCCGCAAATGTTATGGATGATCTGTTCGCAAGTGCGGGTCAAGGAGTTGAGAATTTAGGTGTAGAGGATATGCAGATTCCTTTCATGCGGATCTTGCAGCCCCTGTCGCCCCAGCTAATCAAGCAGGACGCAAAGTTTATTAAGGGTGCGTCCGCTGGTGATATCTTCAATACTGTAACGGGGCAGTATTGGGATGCCGATGAGGGTGTGACTATTATCCCCTGTGCCTACGAGATTAAGTTTCTTGAGTTCCAGTTGCGTGAGTCTGGTGGTGGTTTCTTGGGGGAGATTGATCCTAACAGCCAAGACGTTCGTAAGGCCCAGCGTAATGGTCCTCACGAAATGTTACCGTCTGGTAACGAACTGGTGCGTGTTGCACAGTTTCTTGTAGTCGCTGTCGGGGCAGATGGTGTAACCCAGCAGATGATCCTTGATATGAAAAAGACCCAGATGAAGGTGGCGAAACAATGGAATACTCGCCGCGCTGGTATGAAGATCATGCACCCTGAGAAGGGCCTGTTTACTCCGCCTATGTGGGCAACTGTCTGGAACATCAAGACGGTGCAGGAGAGCAACGATAAAGGTTCGTGGTTCAACTACAACATTTCGTCTCTTGATATGAGTGACGTGCCTCAAGCTGCAATAGCAGAGGCTAAAGGCATCTACGATGGTTTCCGCAAGGGGGATATCAAAACCTCTGCTGGAACCGCCGACGAGATGAATGCTGCAACCCGTGATTACGGAGATGAAATACCGTTCTAACGGGATCCGGTAATAAATTTGCCTGACAGGGGGGAGGCAAAACCCCAAGGGATGTTCTATGACGGACCCGGAGATGCTATCTCAGATACCGGAACTCTCGCCCCCCTGCCCTAAACCAACCAAGGGGAACGGTTATGAACCTGGACCAGAGGTTCATGGCTGCATTTGAAGGCTTTAGTGCAGCGCATGGACAGACACAGATATCGAACGAACGACGAGCGGGTAAGCAGAAAGCCAACTCATTTATTGTACGCAAACCGCTCACAATTGAACTGATTAGGGCACACCTCAACGGTACAAACGGGGTGGGTTCAATACCTATTAACGAAGACAACAAGTGCAAGTTCGGGGCCATCGATATTGATGAATACCCACTTGATCTTGTGGCCTTGGACAAGAAGCTGCGCGACATGGAAGTCCCATGTGTTGTTTGTAGGTCAAAGTCCGGTGGGGCACATGTGTTTTTCTTTTTTACCGAGTTTATGAGCGCGGGTGAGTTTCGTGACAAGGCGTCCGAGATTGCATCTTTCATAGGCTTTGGTGGCTGTGAGATATTTCCCAAGCAGGAACAGTTGTTAGTCGAACGCGGTGACGTAGGTAACTTTATCAACCTGCCATACTTTGATGTTGAACAGACGTTGCGGCATGCGATTCGTGAGGATGGTGAGCCTGCAAGCCTTGAGGAATTTCTTGATCTCGTTAGCTCCCGCACAACTACGCCAGATGTTTTTGGTGGTTTAGCGTTTGGCGTGGTTGAAGACGAGTTCAAGGAGTGGGCACCCTGCCTGAACTGCATGTTTGGGCAGGGTATTCCCGAAGGCACACGCAACACAGTCATGTTTGCGGCGGCAGTTGGGTGTAAGAAAGAAAGCCCTGATAATTGGAAGCAGAGGCTTGAGCAAATAAACCAGAAGTTTTGCACCCCATCACTGCCTGCCTCGGAGATTGTTACAATCCAAAGTCAGCATGAGAAAAAGGAATACGGTTTCCCCTGCGACCAAGAGCCACTCAAGAGCTTTTGCAATAAGACGCTATGCAAGACCAAGAAGTTTGGTATCGGCTACCAGTCAACGTCTATCGACGTTACAGGGCTATGCGTGGTCAAGTCGGAACCTCCTGTTTGGTTTTGCGATGTTGGTGGTAGGCGTGTCGAGTTAACAACAGATGATCTGCAAACCCCACAGCGTTTTCAGAAGGCATGCATGGAACAGATACATGTCATGCCTCCGATGATGAAGATGCATGATTGGCAAGCCATTGTTACGATGTTGATGGAGAACATGAACCATATCGAAGTACCGCATGAGCTTACATACAAGGGGCAGTTTAACGAACTTGTTGAGGCATATTGCGATGGTCGTGTTCAGGCACAGTCAGCCGAGGAGCTATCACTTGGCAAGCCGTTCACAGATGAGGACGGCCTGACATACTTCAAGATCGAAGCCTTGATGAAATTCCTGCGCAATCACAAGTTTGATAGCTATAGCCGGGGTCAGGTGCAAGAGCGGTTGAAGGAGCTTAACGATGGAGCGGCGGCAAATGGCAAGAAATACTTCCCAACATCACGAGGGGAACAGAAACAAATACGGGTGTGGTGGGTGCCATCTTACGACTCTGAAGTAGAGGTGCCGTCCATCAAGGTAGAAGAAGACGAGGTGCCGTTCTAATGGAAACAACAATTTTTGGACCACCAGGTACGGGCAAGACAACACGGTTAATCAACATCGTAAAGGATGAACTGGACCGTGGTACAGCGCCCGACAAGATTGCATTTATGTCCTTTAGTAAGAAGGCTGCGGAGGAGGCACGAGAACGTGCGGCTCAAAGTCTGGGCATTGATGACCAACAAATGATTTGGTTTCGTACCCTGCACTCGTTTGCGTTTAATGTTCTTGGTATGAACAGTCAAAAGGTTTTAAAGGGCGCAGATTATAACAAGATAGGTGATTTACTTGGGCTTCCCATGCAGTCAACGGCGTCACTTAAATCTGACGAGGGTATTCTTTTCTCCCCGGGACAGGCTCTTGGGGATCAGTATCACAGCATTATACAGTTGGCTCGTGTAACAGGTAACTCGCTTGAGGATCAGTTCAACAAACAATGGGGCAACAATCGTCTCCATTATCAGCAACTCAAGCTGGTTGATCAGGTAATCACAGACTACAAGAAACAGACGGACAAGATAGATTTTGTGGACATGATCGAAAGGTTCGTGGTCCGTGGTGAGTGCCCCCTGTTTGATGTATTGATTATCGATGAGGCGCAGGACTTGGTCCCGTTGCAGTGGCGCATGGTCCATGAGGTCATCAAGCCCAACGCCAAGCGTGTGTATTATGCAGGGGACGACGACCAATGCATCTACTCATGGATGGGCGTGAATGTTTCAGACTTTCTTAACGCATCAGAACATAAGGTAGTGTTGGATAAGTCATACCGTCTTCCAAGACAGGTGTATGACTTAGCAGACAGTATGGTTAAGGGCTTGGATGTGCGCCAACAAAAGGTGTGGTCACCAACCGATAAAACTGGATCGGTTGTTTGGCACCATGATATCCTTGACGTGGACATAACAACTGGCGAGTGGCTTATCCTTGCAAGAACCAACAACATTGCGAACAGAATTGCGAACATGCTCAAGGAGCAAGGGTTTTTGTTCTGGCGTGATGGTGGTGCTGGTTGGTCCGTATCATCAAATGTCTTGAACGGTATAGAGGTCTGGCTACAGCTATGCAAAAATCAGTTTGTGTCTCCAAAAGATTTGAAGATCCTACAAAAACTATTACACCCTTCCATGATCACCAAGTCTGGCAGGCGCAAACTTACAAACCTAGACCCCGAAGCCGTTTACAATCTAACAGATTTGCAGAAGTTGTGCGGCGTGACTGCGACAGTAGAGACCCCGTGGTACGATGCGCTGAAGGTGTCGGAGAACGAGCGGATCTACATTACGTCTGTACGGCGGAGGGGAGAGTCTATCTTATCGGGGAAGCCGAGGATTCGGATATCGACGATACACAAAGCCAAAGGTGGCGAGGCGGATAACGTCCTGCTATCATTGGAATCTAGCCCAGTTATCAAAAGGCTAGGTGACTCACAAGAAGAGATTAGAACTTTTTATGTAGGGATGACCAGAGCAAGAGAGTCCCTACATATTGTTGACTCATTTTCTAACTACAGGTTTGAGCTATGAAAGACTTGATGGCAAAAGATAGGGAATATTTTTTATCCGCTGCGCAGCTTTTGATCAATGGCCCAAGGGCCAAAGAGTATGGACCTGCGCGTAAGAATCATCAGCGTATAGCTGACATGTGGACGATCTTACTTGACAATAAGCTGCGTGATGTTGATGGAGTTAAGTGCAGCATAGAACCAGAGGAAGTGGTGGCCTGCATGGTAGCCCTGAAGCTGGCTAGGTTGGCAGAGGATATCAACAAGGACGATTCGTGGGTCGATATCATAGGGTACGCTGCTTTGGGCGGGGAGATTATCAACGATGAAACCTGATTTGTTTGATAATGAAGAGGAGTGGTTGCCACCAGCCTCGTTGCCCGATCTTACATCGTGTGATCGTATAGCAATCGACTTAGAAACCTGTGACCCAAACCTTATGAAGCTTGGACCGGGGTGGTGCCGCAATGATGGCTTCGTTATTGGCTTTGCTGTTGCAGCCGGGGACTTTGTTGGCTACTTCCCTATACGCCACAAGGGTGGTGGCAACATGCCTGAAAAGGTTGTGTTGAACTGGCTCAAGAAACAGATGGATACACCCAAGATTGAGAAGATCATGCACAATGCCATGTATGATCTTGGTTGGCTGCGTTGGGCTGGTGTTGAGGTAAAGGGTAAAATCATCGACACAATGATTGCAGCCCCGCTGCTTAACGAAAACCGCAGGTTCTATAACTTAAACTCGCTTGCGGGTGAGTACCTTGGTGAGTGGAAAAACGAGAAGATGCTGAAGGCTGCTGCATCTATGCATGGTGTCGATCCCAAGAGCGAGATGTGGAAGCTACACTCCTCGTTCGTGGGCAGGTACGCAGAGCAGGACGCTCGTGTCACATTACGTCTGTGGGACCGCTTACGATCTGACATAAGCAAGGATGAAGTTACAGGTATTTTTGAGTTGGAAACATCGTTGTTGCCTGTAATGTTAGACATGAAAACAAAAGGTGTTCGTGTTGATGTTGACAGGGCACAGATTATAAAAGGCAACTTACAGGAAAGAGAGGACGCCTTACTTAAAGAAATAAAGGAAGTCACTGGCCTTGCCATTGAGCCTTGGGCCGCTGCATCTGTAGCAAAGGTGTTTGATAGTCTCGGTCTTTCTTACAACAGGACAAACGGTTCTAATGCGCCCTCCTTTACAAAGGCTTTTCTCGCGAACCACACGCACCCTATTGCGCAAAAAATTGTACGCATTCGTGAGTTTAACAAAGCCAACACAACATTTGTCGAGACTATTCTTGAGCATGCGCATAATGGTCGTATCCATTGTGATTTTCACCCTCTTCGTACAGATGAAGGGGGCACAGTTACAGGACGATTTTCTTCGTCCCATCCGAATCTTCAACAACTCCCGGCGAGAGACCCCGAAATCAAAAAAATGATACGGGGTTTATTTATACCAGAGGAGGGCTGCAAGTGGGGCAGCTTTGACTATGCCTCACAAGAGCCTCGCTGGCTGGCACATTATTGCGGGCAATTAACAGGTGTTAGGCGCGATGCCCAGATTGATAATGTCATATCAATGTACCACAAGGGAGATGCAGATTTCCACCAAATGGTTGCAGATTTAGCTGGTGTCACACGCAAGGAGGCCAAGACGGTTAACCTTGGTATCATGTACGGCATGGGCCGTAAGAAACTAGCAGGCACACTGGACATAACCGAGGATGACGCCAAGGTTTTGCTTGATCAGTATCATACCAGGGTTCCCTTCGTTAAAGGCATAGCGGACTTGGCTATGGATCAGGCACAGAAGAATGGTGTTATAAGAACATGGCTTGGTAGAAAATGTAGGTTTGACATGTGGGAACCGAGGTCGTATGGGTACAATAAGGCGATGCCCTTAGAGCAAGCTGCTAAAGAATACGGCGGCAAAGGTATGATACGCAGAGCGTTTACATACAAAGCCTTGAACAGATTAATCCAAGGTTCTAGTGCCGACCAGACCAAGAAGGCGATGGTTGATTGTTATGCCGCAGGTTTAACACCTATGCTAACCGTGCATGATGAGCTATGCTTTAGTATTGATGACCCGGAAGAAGTTAATACAATCTTAGACATTATGACTACTTGTGTTGAAGGATTGAATGTACCTTTTGAAGTGGACGCCGAGCTTGGTGACAACTGGGGGCAGGTAGGATGATCAAGTGCTTTCATTGTGAGCATGAGTTAATATGGGGAGGGGACCACGATGCAGAGGGCGATGACGGCGAAGCGATGCTTGAATCTAATTTAAGCTGCCCAAACTGTAATGCCTTCTACCTTGTGTGGCTCCCGATAGACAATGACTGAGTTTCTGTTCGTAGCAAATTTATTGGTTTGTTTTATTGAAAAGCCAGACGCATGTTTTCTGGCACAGGATGATCGTGGGCCGTATGAAAACATTGCTGTTTGTAACGATAGACTTGCGGAGATGACCGTATCAATAATGAACGACCCCTACATAGGCAAAATACACTACGTTAGGGCGGCTAGATGTGACGCAATCGCATCACCTAACTTAAAAACATCGATTCTCAGCGACCTCAAGGTACTAGGACACGACACTCCTTAACGAAGTCCACGAGAATCGCTGTTTTTATTCAATAATTTTAGATACTTACTGAAGCTCTGCAAGTGCCCGCATACGCTCGACCAGGCGTCTTGCGCGGTTGGGAACCTGCGTATACCACCTGGAGTCCACCATTTCGTCGGCTGCTGCCATGAAATCACGAGCATCCACGCCAGCCTTCATACCCTTGAACTTGCTGAGTCGAGGACGACCCATGTTGAACATCATGTTTGCGATGATATGTTGGCACTCTTCAGGTAACTCGTCGAAGTCGGAGTACAGAACCTTACACTCTTCTACTGTTACAGCCATGTCCAGGTTGAACAGTTGCTTGACCCGCTCTTGCTCGACCACTGTACCGACAGGCTTGCCATGCTCCGGCTCACCTTCAAGAATTAAATGGCCTATACCTGTTGTGGGTAGGCCGAGGTGGTCCAAGTATATTTCATACTTGCATCCCTCGTCCTCTGCAATTTCCTCGCGTAATCTATCTTTGTTCATAACTAACCTCGTAGTCGTTCAAACAAATCCCTGGTCCGTGGATCGGAGATCGTGGCTCCTGCGCTAGGAGCTTGTGAAGTTTGCACGGGAGCCGCCGCATCTGGTAGCGATACTGGAGCGGCCCCCGGCGCTGCTGTGGCGGAGGAACTTTCCACGGCAGACACTTGATCTGGCTGTTGAGCTTCGCCTTCAAAAATTCTTTCGCGAAGACTATCAAACGAAAATATCGGGCGTTCTGCCCTTTCTAAATTACCCTCTGCGCTAAGTGGTTTTCTCATGTACTCTTTTCTTATGCGCAACAACTCACGTTGTATCCCTAGTCTATCAAACTTTTGACCTCTATCCCTATAAGCTTTAGAAATTCCAGCCATAATTTTAGGATCAATGTTTAAAGGATCAAACATACCGCGCATTATTTTTTTGTAGCCTGCAAAACCAAACTCCTTGGCGGCACGTCTAATCTCTCTTTCATCCATGCCAAGAGTCTTCATGTTTTCAATTAAACGATATGCCTTGTTAAAAGACTTAAACTTACGTTCGTTTTCACGTCTGTAGTTTTCAATTATTTGATTTGGATCTTCATCCGTCCGAGCAAAGGCGCGAAGCTGCCTGTTAAAGTTTGACTGCGCCTGTCTGGATGCCGTGTTGTGTTCGTATGTTCTGTATAACAATGACGTTTTAGGATTTACCTTTACTTCACCAATACCAGTAAACTGACGAAGAATCTCTTCTGATACCAGGCGAACATTACCACGAGTATCAAGGCCATCCTCCTTCAAAAACGAAGTAACAAGACGACCAGGTGGGAAATAATCTACGTCACCTGTTGGCGTTATTTGTGGAACAACACCAAATGTTTCTGTGAAAATTGTTGGTTCAAAAGCTTTTGCAACATGCGCCAGACCCTTACCAGCTTTTTCTCCAGGAGTATCCTCAGACCTCCATATTTTAGCACCAGTTCTTGTTGTGCCATTACGCAAGTCAAGGAGGCGTTCTGTAATAATTGACTCCTCCGCAAACGGACCTAACATTTCCGATATGACTCCCCCCGCTGCTTTTAGTGCTACATCTGTCGCATCAAGATCTAACTCACGTCCATCGTTAATTGCATTCATCACTGCTCGGACAGGACGTTGCAGATAATCGTAGGGGTTTGTGAAGCTGTAGTCTACATAGCCAACAACCTTGCCATCCTTGTCCACAGATGTGGGGATGAGTGTGCTGTTCTTGCTCCAAGGTGCGGCAATCTCTCGTAGCGCATCTATAGTGTCACGAGACAAGTCATTTGCAAGTAGTGCGGTCTCTTGTAGTGCTGGACCCATGACAAATACCGTGCCAGCAAAGCCATTAAGTCTGCGCTTACCAATGTCCCGAATTCGATTTCCTTGATCGATCAAAGCTTGATTGCCTGTCTCTCGACCTTGGTTCCGCATCCGCGCTCCCATCTGAACTTCTTCAATGGATCGACCAAGAGTGTTTACCGAAGTGCGAACAATCTCAGCGGGAAACGCTATGAAATTACCAATAGGTAACTTACGAAGACTTTGAATAAACTCTGGCACACGTTCATAGTTTGGAACTGTGTTTTTAACTATGTCCGCTGCATAGCCATTCAAGCCTCTTTCATACCCTTGTGACCTTGCGAACTGGTTGGCAGCATCTATGTCGCCTCCAAAGGCGTTGATAAGCTTGCTACGTTCAAAATCAAAGTTATATATCTTCCATATATCATCGCCGCCCTGGTATAAGTCTCGCGCTCTTTTGTCTAAGCCCGCAAGAAATTTGCCTCCTCGACCACGAGATTTTTTCTGCCCAAGGTGAACACCAAACGTGTCGATTTCATCATCTGAGGCCCTTGTCAAGCCGTCTTCAATAACACGTTCAAGTTCACGAAGCTGTGCCTGTGTTCCAACAACACCAAGCTCTTGTAGCTCTTGAAAAAACTCAGCCCGTTTTTCTGGGGACGTTTTTCTAATATTTTCAAGAACCAAGTCTACAGATTCAAAGACATTTGCCCCACGCCCCACGTTGCCTTGAGCCACTGCAAACAGAGCAGCAGATGTGACGTTTCTAATTTGTGTGATGGGGCTGTATACAGTCTTTACCTTTTGTGAAAACCCTTTGCCCAACATGAACGCACTAAAAGCAAAGTTAAGAGCAGGTCTATACTGCCTAACATTCCTGGTTAGATCATTGTAAACGGCCTTTTTTGCAAAAGTTTGAGACTCAGGTGGTGCCTCTCTTCCTGCTGATGTTAGCGAACCAAAACCTGTGTCCGTCAACTCTTCGTACTGTGCCCTTTTAGCCAAGGACAAGGAGTCGTATACACTTCCATCAATAATATCGTCACCACCTCTAACAACAGTAGCACCCGTAGTCGGATCTACCTCTAACCGACCACGTCCTTGACGCAAGAATCCATAGAAATCATCTAACGCTATGGTTTCTGCAAGGTCTCCTACAGTTTGTAAATATGCTTGTTCAGGACTTTTTACTTCACCTAACAGTTTTTTAAGAACTTCTTGGTCCAGTTTCCTTGGCTGAAAAACGTCACGTTTCATCTTACGTCTGGCTGTGCGAGACAGTGTTTCGCTGCTTCCTAAAAACCCTTTTTTCGTTCTGTATCTGTTTACAAATGTATCAATGATGTCATTGATAACTGTGGGTGTTACAGCAGCATCAGCATCCATTTGGTTGCCTAGATCTGCTTCTGTTACAATTTTATTGTAAAGATTACGGGCAGCGTTTGGATTGTCTTGTAAGAACTGTGCAACCTCTCGTCTGTTTCTTATGTATTCTGGTGAAGCAAAGTACGCATCAGGATCGTCAAAAACTCTGTACTTACGACGTAAATACTTACCAAAATTTTCAGCAATCTCATCTCTTACTTGTTGCGATACATTCTGTGTACCGTAATCACTGTTTAAAACACGGGCAGATAAATCATCAATCTGTTTGCGCATTTTAAGGGCAGACTTTTGAACGAACTCAGGTAGAGCTTGCACTAAATCTTCTGAGCTATTGGGGTTTAATGCTCGGCGATTCCTGACAGCGAAACGAAGAGCCGCCCGTCTGGTAGTGGCTCCCTCCACAAAAGATGGATCCCTGGTTAAGTATGCATATATGCCATTCAAAACCTCTGTTCTGGACAGTTGTCCAAAACCCTCTAAATCAACCTCCTCGGCACCTTTAAATACTTTTTTCATTTCTCGTTCAAGGTCACGCATTACATACGCTGCCTGGTTAGCTTGTCTTTCAATAAAACCTTGAACATCTGCACGTTTTTCAGCAGCCTCGGTGGTAAGATTACCTCTAAATCTAAATCTTGCTTTTATGCCCTCGTATACATCAGCAACGGTTGTATCCACGTCCGCGCCCGCTCTACTCGTGAAGACTCTTGGGACCGTGATGTCTCCTATTGCCTTCGCGGTTTCTGTATCTCCCACGGCTTCTGATATTTTCTTCAGTGTTTCTTTTGTGGTTGTGGCAACAGGAGCAATTAACTCACCTGTTAGGAACAGTGCTGGTTTGGCTGCAAGGGCAGTTGTGCTTAGTAGATATGGAAAGGCCATTGCAAGGGCACCAGCTTCACCAGCTATGCGGGCCTTGTTCCTAAACTGACGACCAGCTTCGGCTTTGCCACTAAGACCTATATCTTTTTCTGTAAGTGTTGGACCACCCTCAACAAAGTCACCGATGGTTGTAAAGCCATCTTCGGCAACGGCGGCATCAACCAAAGCTGCGGCTCCAGCTTGTTGCGCTCTAAACTTTGCTTGCTGACCCCCCGTCAATCTAGCAGGCAAAGGTGGTCCAACTTCAGCAATGTTGCCGCGTCCTTGTTGACGTATCGCTTTTTCTAACTTACCTAGCTTGGAAATTTTAGACACAACTCCTGCTGCGCCTAGTCCAGGAACCACAAACTGTGTGACGATTTCAGCACCTTTTCCGGCTATGCCCACAGGGTCAAGGCCAAGAGCCTCTCTGACATCGTCCCCAGCTTGCCCGATGGCTCCCAAAGTATTCGTATCAAATATGCCATCGATTGCCATGCCACCAAGTTCTGCAACACCTTGAACAGCCTTAGTAGCGCCAGAGCCAATACCTTCAGCGATTTCTTGAAACGTGCCTTCGGACTCCGTAGCCGGGTCCACAGTTCTGCCTTTGGCTACGAGTTCTTCTTGTGGCTCAGAACTAAGTATTTGATCAACGCGAAGTTGGGCTTCCTCGTCCGACATGTCGTCCGGGACTTTTATTGATCTGCCCCTGTATTGGATGGTTCTAGCCATAGCAGACCCCTATGATGTTAAATCAATGTCATCGCTAGGGATATTAAAGATACTCTTATCCAAAGGTGTCAGTGTTACGCCTTGATCTTTAGCAAGCTTTGCAAGCTGATCACCTATCATGCTGGTGCCATCCGCTAATTGACCCAACAATGTTGCACCACCGATAGCAAGATAGGTTGCTCCTAATGCGCTATGACCGTCATCGATAAGATCTTGACGTTTGTCTCCGTATTGAGAAGTGCTTGTGCGTCCTGGATACACCATTTTTAGTGCATCTTCTTGACCTACACCGTAGGTGTCCATAAGAACCTGAATCTGTTGTGACTTGTCAGGTAGGTCGTTAATCTTTTTAAACACATCAGCAGCAATGTCATACTTTTTAAGGAGTATTGCTTGTGTGCTGGCCTCATCACGAGCTTCCGCCGACATGCCCATTTCAATGCCAGCAAGGGCAAGCTTTTGCTCCGTTGCTTCAATGTCGCGTACATCTTCGCCATAACCTTTGACAGATGTTTTTGCTGCATCAGCAATGTTGGTAGCTGCATCAGGTGATTGACCCGCTGCCACGTTCAGGAAAAATTCCATAATGCGCATGTCACGACGGCTTTTGAGATCAGGTGCTTCTATGCCGTACTCTTCAAGTAAAGCTTTGGATTCATCAATGTATTGTTTTGTTGTTTTCTTTTTGCCGTCACCCTCTTTAAGGGAGGTAAGAAGTGAGCTAAGAGACCCAAAATCTATCGGGTCTTTTTTACTTGGATCGGGCAAATTACCCTGCGGTTTTTTTGGCTTTGGAAGAACAGGGGCAGTAACTTTAGCGTTGGTTCTTGTGTCATCTATTGTCGATGAGCTTCCTACATCTTCCCCCACATCTGCCCCTTCTTGAACCGTAACGGGCGATGTGGCTCCTACTATTAATCCACCAAGAGTTGAATTATCTGGAATGATAATTCCTGGCCCTGATGCATTTGGCCTGATTCCTAGCCCTGATGCATTTGGCGTAATTCCCGGCGCTGTTGCCCCAGTTAGATCAACAGACATACCATTTACTGCTTTAATTACGTTTGGCCCAGATGCCAGAATACCTGAAGGCATGCGAGACATCTGCCTGCGCTGCTGCGGGTTGGCAAACATTTTACGAGACATTGGGTTCCGCATCATTAGGCTGTCCCTCCAAACATTGGATTGAACAGACCACCAGCCAGCCCTGCACCCAACAGACCAATACCCTGTGTCATAGGATTAGGAGGCGGAGTTATTTTTTGAGAGGTGGTTTGCTGTAACGCAGGCACACCTTGGAAAATGTCTGACAAGAAGCCTAGCTGTTGGAACGGAAGCTGCTGCTGCCCAAGCTGGTTCTGCTGCTCAATGTTAAGGCCAGTCTGTGCTTGCTGTTGCTGCAACCCGCCGATACCCAACAATGTATTAATGTCCTGTACACCCATTTGTTGCCCCATCTGACCCAACCCAGCAATGCCTTGCGCCAAAGCCCCGCCAAGTTGTGCTTGCTGCAACTGCTGATTAGCTGCCTGTTGTGCCAGTTGTGATGCTTGCGAGAAACCCGCGCTGCGAAGTCTTTCGCCCGCACGAGACTGTTGTTCTAATGTATTCCTGCCAATCTCACCCTGTGCAATAGCCTGCCTTGACCCACCAAATGCACCTGACCCTACGGCTTGTGCGCCAAGCTGGTTCTGTTGCATCTCACCTTGCCGTGCAATATCTGCCTGTGCCCGTTGAACAACATCATCAAGATACGGATCCATGTAATCTTGATAGGCAGTGGGAGACATACCAGCGCCAGCAGCAGTTTGCATTGCGCCAGTCAAACCTGTCTGCGCTTGCTGCAAAAATGGCTGGTAAGCACCGACCCCTGACATGGCAGCATCGATAGCTGCTGTCTGCCCCGCACCAAAGCCTGCTTGCTGTGCTTCAGCGTATGGCATCGTCAGGCCAAGACCACCCTCTTCTTTCGGCTTGAACATGCCTTGGGCCGAGGTTAGAAGGTTAGCCAGATATTGTTCTTGAAACTCAGGTAATCTGGTTTCGCTTATTACGGTTTGTGTAGCCATTACGCCTGTGCCTCCAATTCGGACATCATATCATACATTCGTGCCGCACCGATATCTCTATCTCCCCCTCCAGCACCACGAACAGCCGCTGCCGTTAATACAAATTCACCGTCAGATAGTCTAGCAGGGACGGAATCAGATGTCCCAGTCCCTGGTCCGTGGACCTCCCCACCGTGCATGCGAGATATTGGCGGCATAAACGAACTTCCAGCAAGCTCTTTCTGATACTGAGCCAAGTCTTCTGGGTCAGTCAAAAACAAAGTTCGATCTTCGTCCCTGGACCGTGATGTTATGTCAAACATTTCGCCTACAGGTTCCGGTCTACGCTCAAACTCTTCTTCCTCGTCCTGTGTCAATGCTGCAACGGCACCAAGACCACCAAGTCCAAGCGCAAGCTTTTGTCCTGTGGTCATGTCAGTAAACAGGTTACCGAATATTCCAGAACCTGCTGAACTTTGCTGTTGAGCAAGTGCTTCCGTTGCACCAGCAGGATTACCTAATGGGACTCCTGCATCAATAATAGCAGAAGACGCTTGTGGCATAGTAGCAGCAGCGGGAGCATTTAAAAATCCGGCAGAGCCTGGAAACATTTTACCAGCGCCGTATCCCAATGCGCCACCAATTGCAGCAGTCCTCAAAGCCTCATTTACATCTTGCCCAGCTACCAAGCCACCGATCCCTGATCCAAGGGCCGCGTATAATGCGCCACCAGCAGGTCCACCAAGACCAAAACCAACGACGCCACCGATGACTGGAGCGGCATCCTTTATTGCATCTGTAAGTTTGCTAAATAGCCCCATCAGGTCACCACCTTCACAGT